>Ga0157372_10001133_pt1 | contig 28943 bp, 25 predicted proteins | sample C55metaG_FD_115307 | JGI IMG/M metagenome (GOLD analysis project Ga0157372, IMG submission 115307) | Corn rhizosphere microbial communities from Kellogg Biological Station, Michigan, USA - C5-5 metaG | ecosystem: Host-associated > Plants > Roots > Rhizosphere > Soil | place: USA: Michigan...
CCCAGATCAAGCGGTTGTTGAACCCGGATCAGCAGGCGAAGCTCGACAAGATGCGGGCGGCGGCCCGTCGCGAGCTTGCGGAGCGCCGGGGTGGCGACACGACTGCGCGTCCACCTGGTCCCCCGCCCGGACCTCTCCCGTACTAGACTGTCTTTGAGTGGGCGCCAAGCTGGCGCCCGAACGCCAGGACGAAAAAGAGCGCCGGTGCATTGCACCGGCGCTCTCTTTTTGCCCCTGAAAGGTCAGACGTTATCGGAATCGAAATCCCTTTCGGCCTTGCCGAAGTTCTTCTGGGTCTTGCCTTTGAGCTCTTCAGCGCGACCCTTGATATGCTCGCTAGTGTTATCGGTGGCATCGCCGATATCGCCGCGGATCCGTCCCTTCATTTCCTTGGCGCTTCCTTTGACTTGGTTCTCGAGACCGCGATCGTTTAGATCCTTCATTGTTCCCTCCTAAGTAGATTCAGGTGAGTTCATTTGAGCTCATATAACGCAAGCGATATGCCCCTGATAACGTATGTTTTTTACGCACGAGGTACGGTTTCCCCACTGGGTATCGACCTTGCAAAGGGCCGCACGCTTGCGGAAATTCCGTGGTCAAAGCCGCCGGCAATTTGGGTGGCCTGAACCTCTATAGGTCGCACAAATCAGTACTAATCTCGAAGCTCGTCCGAGCGGCCGCCGTCTCGCAAAACTCACACTACTCGCGTTAGGCGTCGTCTACGGGGACATCGGTACCAGTCCCCTCTACGCGCTGCGCGAATGCTTCAAGCTCGAACACGGCATCGAGCCAGCCGCCGACAACGTCTACGGCATCCTCTCGCTGATCGTGTGGTCGCTGATAATCATCGTCAGCATCAAGTACATCATTTTCATTATGCGTGCGGACAACAACGGCGAGGGCGGCATTCTCGCGTTGCTGGCGCTCATTCTTCAAAAGCAGCGGCGCGACGCGGACTCCATGCGCCGAAAGATCATCATCGCTCTCGGATTGATAGGAGCAGCGCTCCTCTACGGCGATGGTGTCATCACCCCGGCGATCTCGGTTTTGAGCGCGGTCGAAGGTCTCGAGGTAGTCGCGCCGCAATCACAGCACCTCGTCCTTCCGCTGACTGTCATCATCCTCGCCGGTCTGTTCTTCTTTCAGCAACATGGCACCGCAAAGGTGGGCCGAGTATTCGGTCCGGTGATGGTCGTCTGGTTCGCGACGATCGGATTGCTGGGACTGCGAGAGGTTTTGCAGGCTCCTGAAATTCTTGCGGCGGCCAATCCCTGGTATGGGTTGGATTTCTTCTTTCGACATGGACGAATCGCATTCGTTCTGCTCGGTGCGGTTGTCCTCGCCGTCACGGGAGCCGAGGCGCTGTACGCAGATATGGGGCATTTCGGAAAGCGTCCTATCCGGCTTGCCTGGTTTCTTCTCGTGCTGCCAGCGCTTCTCGCGAATTACTTCGGACAGGGCGCGTTGATCCTTCGCGATCCCGCGACCGCGGTCAATCCGTTCTATCTCCTCGCGCCGAGCGCCTTGCAGTATCCATTGATCGCCCTGGCCACAATCGCGGCGATCATCGCATCGCAGGCGCTGATATCGGGCGCGTTCTCACTTACGCAGCAGTCCGTGCAGCTGGGCTACAGCCCGCGCGTTCAGATCGTCCACACCTCACAACAGGAAACGGGACAGATATTCGTTCCCGAAGTGAATCGCGCGTTGGGGATCGGCTGCATCCTGGTTGTGCTGATGTTCAGATCGTCCAGCTCGCTCGCCGCCGCCTACGGAGTCGCGGTGACTGGAACGATGAGCATCACCACGATTTTGTTCTACGTGCTGGCGCGATCGCACTGGCAGTGGAGCGTCTGGCGGGCCGGCCTGCTCACCGCCTTTTTCCTCGTCATCGATCTCGCGTTCTTTTCCGCGAACATGCTCAAGATCGTGCAGGGCGGCTGGGTCCCACTGGCGATCGCGCTTGCCATTTTCACACTGATGACTACGTGGCAACGCGGTCGACTGATCGTTCGCAGCCTGTTGGTTGACGCGTCGATACCGCTCGATGCGCTGCTGAGGGATCTGGGCGATGAGAACCCGGACAAGCGATTCAAGCCGCCGCGCGTTCCGGGAACCGCTGTCTTCCTCACGTCCGAGTCGAAGGACGCGCCGCTCGTCCTGTTGCACCACCTCAAGCACAACAAGGTGCTTCACGAGAACGTGGTCCTGCTGTCGATAGTCTCCGCGCAGGTTCCGGAAGTCCCGATCACCGAGCGCATCGAGGTGACTTGTTTCCCTCACAACTTCGGTCGAGTCAAGGCGAAGTACGGTTTCATGCAGACACCCAACGTGCCCGAGGTCCTGGCCCTGGCGGCCGAGCGCGGTATCGTCGCCAAGCCCTCGGAAACCACGTATTACCTCGGCCGCGAGAATCTCATTCCGACCGGGACGAAGCCGCTCGCGCGCTGGCGCAAGCGGCTTTTCATTTTCATGCAGCGGAACTCACGCCCCGCAACCGAATTTTTCGGAATCCCGCCGAATCGGGTGGTGGAGCTCGGCGCTCAAATGGAGTTCTAGCGGGGGAGCGCCGCGCCTGATCAGTTGCAGATATTTCCGACGACTGAATCAGCCTATCACTCTCGGTCCGGCCGCCGAACCCGCTCAAGATCCCTCCGATCCTTCTTGGTGGGCCGCCCGCGATCGTAACCGGGAACCGCCCGCGCGATCTTCACCTGGAGCTGCATCGCCTCTCGCGCCTTTCGCCCTTCTTCGCTTTCCTCGTAGAGTTTGGCCGCGACCGGAGCAGGCCCACGGTTCTCCGAGAGTCCGCGAACCGTTACGATGTGCTGGTAAGGGCCCAGCCGGATTCGAAGTGAATCTCCGACCTGGAGCTGTTTGGCGCGCTTTGCCCGCTCGCCATTCACTTCCACCTTCCCCGTCTCTATAGCGGTGGCGGCTAGCGCACGCGTCTTGAAGAAGCGCGCCGCCCATAACCATTTGTCCAGCCGAACCTTGACCGTCTCTTCCGAGCTCATTTTTTCGTTGCCGTAACGAGGCTGCGTAGTCAGAAAGATAAGGAAAATCTCCCCCGTACCAGGAGCATTGTGCCCCAGCAAGACGACTGGTCCGTCCAACTGAAAAAGATCGAGCGGGAATTCGAAGGACTCCCGCCCGAACCTTCGCCTGCCTACAAGAAGCTTCAGAGCGAGGAGGAGCGTCGCGCCCAGGAGCGCGCCCAACAGCGCGCGGCCATGTTCGGCGGGGGCGCACGACTGATCCTCGTGTTCGCGCTTTTCGTTGCCCTCGCATTATGGCCTTACGAACGCGCTTGTGGAGTCGGATTGTTCGAGTACCTCGGCGTGGAGCTCGTCATCATCGTTGGCGGACTTTGGGTGGCGTTCACTACCTGGCGACATCGGCTTCCCAAAATGCACACGCTCTCGCTGCTCATAGTTCTGACGGGCCTGATCCTGATGGCGACCGAAATCCTGCCACGGATCGGCTACGCAGCGGTCGACCCCAAACACCCACCGCAGTTCTCGTGTCCGGATACGCAGAACCCTGCACCTCGCACTTCAGCGGTGTCGCAACCCGTTTATTCGGTTAGTCGTTCGCCGGTGGAGGAGCGCGTCAAGGCAGCGGCCAATGCAATGGAAGCCCGCTGGCAGGAAAGCACCGGCGAGCTGTCCAAAAAACTCCGCCCGCAGCGAGATGCGCTCGCGCGGATCGAGCGTCCCGAGCTACTGTCTAATACCAGAGCACGACCCGCCGACTAACAACACCCGCGCGCCAAACGAGCTGTCCCTCGGTCTCAGCGAATAGCGGGTAGCCTCTAGCGGGCCGCAGGCGGCAGCGTAGTTACAAAATCGATCAAACCCTGTACGTGCGCTGAATACGGATCGGCGCGATTCTGCTGCGCACCGGCGTCCTGATCTGAATCTTCCTCGGCAGGCTGTTGAACTGTCGTAGCAACGGTTCAATGCGCTCCCTCGTCATCGGCTCGATTCGTTCCTTCATGAGCGGTTCCATTCGCTCTTTCATCAGCGGCTCCAGATGCTCACGCATCATTCTCGAGTCGGGTCCGAACATCATGAGGTCAGGTCCGTCGAATTCCCGCATTCCGTCCATTCCGGGCATCATGAACTCGAACCGATTACTGAGCCGCATCACATCACTCGCCTTTCCCGCCGTCACCTGCACGTCGCGGAAACGGCCGCCTGAATAAATCCGGAGATTCACCCGGCTGCCGGGGGTGAGCTTCTGGACTTCGCGGCCAAGACGGTGCGCGGCAAGGCCGTTGGCGTAGGAATCGTCGGTGTCCCCCGCTTGCGTGCGCAGATCGACTCCGTTGATCGCCGCGATGCGATCGCCTTCGATGATTCCCGCAGTCTCGGCTGGCCCTTTCGGCGTCACAGCCTCAACGAAAACGCCCAGAGTGTCGCGCCTCGTTCCGGTGGTACGAAGCTCGAGTCCCAACGCCGCGCGCTTCGCCATCGCCGAATCCATTCTGTACCACGCCTGCCCGCCGATGCGATCGAAGCCGCGGAGCCTGTTGCGCAGTATGGAATCTCCCGGCCGACCGCCGCGAATGATGCGGCACTCAACGCGTCCATCCGAATCCGTGGTGCAGCCGGAATCAGGCTTTGCGGTCGTAACCTGTGCGTTCAGCGGTGGCGCGATGACGGCCGTCGCAACCGCGGAAAGAAGCAGTAGTGCCTTCATCCTATCTCCTTGATTGTTCTGTGACATAGGACATCGAGGCTCATCCAAGGGTTGCCGCCGGTGCAAAAGCGGCTCGCTCGGGCGATATTGAATGCATGTCGACGACGCTCGAGCCCCGCGAGGCACCCCCGCATCCCCGCGAGGTCGATGTTCATTCGTTCGAGCACCACTGGCAGGACGAAGCGGACGCGGCCTACCTCTATCGCCTTCTAGCCGCGGCGGAGCCTGACCCCAAGAAAAAAGACATCTATTCCAGGCTCGCGGACGTCGAAGACAGGCACGTTGTGGTCTGGTCCGACCTCCTCACGAAGCACGGTCATCCTCCCGCGGCTTTCCGGCCGAGCGGGCGGGCGCGACTGCTCGCGACGTTTGGCCGCTGGTTCGGGCCGAGCTTTCTGCTGCCTATGCTTCTCGAGGAAGAAGGGCGCGAAGTCAAAGCGTACCTCGACATGCACCGCGAAACGCCGAGCGGAGCGCCGGGTGGCGCCGAAGCGCTGGTGCTTGCCCGTGAGTCCGCCGATCACGCCACGACGCTGGGCGAGATTGCGGGCAAAGGCGGTGAGCCATGGCACAAAACGTCGTCCGGCGGATTTCTACGCAACGTCGTGTACGGTTTCAACGATGGCCTCACTGCAAACTTCGGCCTGGTCGCCGGCGTAATCGGCGCGGGTACTGTCAATCAGCATCAGGCGGTCGTGGTCGCTGGCGTCGCCGGTCTGATCGCCGACGCGCTGTCGATGGGCTCGAGCGGATATCTCGCCAGCAAGAGCGAGCGCGAAGTGTACGAGTACGAGATCTCGATGGAAAAGACCGAAGTCGAGCTCATGCCAGAGATCGAGCGCGATGAGCTGGCAGTCATCTACGAAGCGAAGGGAATGGACCGCAGCTCAGCGCACACCCTGGCGACGAAAATGATGGGAGATCCTCAGCAGATGCTGAAGGAGCAGGTGCAGGAAGAGCTCAAGATCGGCGAATTCAGCATGTCGCCATTCCGGGAAGGGTGGATCACAGGACTCGCGACCGCATTCGGCGCGGCGATTCCCGTCTTCCCATTTCTGGTTTGGCACGGCTCGACGGCGATCGCGATCTCATTCACCGTCGCGATGCTCTCGCACTTCCTGGTCGGTGCCGCGCGGTCAGTCTTCACCGGACGCGGAGCGTTCCGGTCCGGGTTGGACATGTTCGTCGTCGGAGTCGGAGTCGCCCTCGTCGGTTACTACGTGGGTGGTTGGGTCGGCAAGCTGATCTAGCCCGTAGTCACGGGCTGTCTTTTCCGCACTGCGTCGGCGTTTAGCAGGATCGTTCCGAGTCCGAGTACCACCGCAACGAGAGACACCCAGCCGCCTACGATCGGAATGATCCCGAAGACGAGCAGCAGGAACCCGCCAAAGAGAAAGTTGATCAACGCTCCTTCGCGTCCTTTGCGCGCCCGACTGCTGAGGAGCAGCTGACCCAGCCAGATCGAAAACGGAATGCTGCCGACGCACATCAGACTCAGATAGATGGCAGTCATCAGGAGCGCGAGTGGCAGACCGATGATGGTGATAGCCGCGATGCACACCGCGATTGGTACGAGTATCATCCAGCCCACTCCGACGAGCGCCGACCGGCCCGGACGCACCGGGAGTATCTCCGCTGCTTCCGCCATGAACCGGGGGACAAGTGCTACCGTGACCGCTCCCAGCACGAGGAAGCCGAAAATCCAGGCAAGGTGCCACCAGCCCCACCGGTTGGTGACGGGAAGCGCCGTGACTTTCCCCGCGATGTGCGCCGCCGGATCGATGTGCGCCTGCCCCGATCGCACTCGATAGCGGAGGTTCCCTGCGATCTGTGCGTGCGGCCCAATGCGAAGCGACCCTCCGGCCACGTCGACATCGCCGCCAACCACTCCGTTGAGGACGATCGCGCCTCCGTATGCCGCCAGACTACCACGCACTGCACCGTCGACCAGAACATTCCCGCCGAAGAGGTATGCGTTCCGGGCGATGACCGCCGCCGAATCCAGCGCGATGCTGCCGCCAGCAATTGTTACGTTTCGATCGACTGCCGCGGCGACATGAATCTCCCCACCAGCCGCGCGGATCGATCCGTGTATGCGCCCGGTGATCGCCTGCTTACCCCCGGCGCCCAGATAGTCTCCGCCGGTCACGCCGCCGAAGCTCGCATCGCCTCCCGCGAGGATTGCGTCGCCCGGAACACTGTCCATGATCGTGGCCATTGATCCCGTCGCAACGACATCGTCGCCGCGCTGGACGCGCAGGTTCTCCGGCTCCTCTCTCCGACGGCATGAGACCGTCGACGCCAGCAACAGAGAACCGACAAGCACGAGAGAACTGGTACGACGAATCTGGAATGCCATGAGATGTCTTCCTCTTGACGATGCGAAGCGGAATGAGCCGATCGGCCAATCTTGGTGTCCAGTGCTGATCCTGCAAGCGGAAGATCATCCGGACTGGTGCCAGGTGTTCTTCATTTGCTACAATCATTGATGCCACCACGCCCATACGTTCTCGCCGAAACCAATTGGAAGGCCGTAAAGTCCACGCCGTTCGAAGTCGCGATTCTGCCGTGGGGCGCGACCGAGCCGCACAATTTTCATCTGCCTTACGGCACCGACAATTATGAGACCGGCAGTCTCGCGGAGAAGTCGGCCGAGATCGCGTGGAAGAAAGGCGCGAAGGTCGTGGTGCTGCCGACGGTTCCGTTCGGGGTGAATACCGGACAGCTCGATCTCCGGCTCGCGCTCAACATGAACCCGAGCACGCAGCTCGCACTGCTCACCGACCTCGCGACAGCAATGGCGGGGCAAGGCCTGAAGAAGCTGTTGATTCTGAACGGGCACGGCGGAAACGACTTCAAGCAGATGATTCGTGAGCTTCAGCCGAAGGTCGATCTCTTCATCTGCACGATCAACTGGTGGACGTGCGTGAAAGGCGCGGATTACTTCGACGAGCCTGGCGATCACGCCGGAGAGATGGAGACGAGCCTGATGATGTCGCTCGAGCCCGACAAGGTGCTGCCCCTATCGGAGTCCGGCGCGGGCAAGGCGAGAAAATTTCGTATCGCGGGTCTCCGGGACGGGTGGGCCTGGACTCCGCGCCAATGGACGAAGGTCACCGACGATACAGGTACCGGGAATCCCGCGGCGTCCACTCCGGAAAAGGGCGAGAAGTTTCTACGCGCGGTTACGGAACGGGTCGCCGGATTCCTTGTCGATCTTGCAAACGCTGACCTCGACGAGATGTACGAATAAAACTTTCGCGGGATTACCCGACCGCGAATGGCTGTTTGCTGGCGACAAATCGTGCGACTGCGCGCAGAGATCCGAGATTCTCTGCCCTGACCTCGCAATCCGATACGTGAACGCCAAACTCATCTTCGATGAAAGCGATCATCGCGGCCACGTACTTCGAATCGAGCGCAGCTTTTTCGAAGAACCTGTCGTCTCCGTCGAGCACGTAGCCGTGTTGCCGGTACAACGAATTCCCCTGCGCGAAGCTTCGAACGCGCGAGAGGATACCTGATTCTGATACGCCTGGCGTGAACTCAATTTCCTGTGTCGGCATTGGTCGGGACGGGTGGCGCGGGGATCGAGCCTGTTGTCTCGCGGGCCGGCGCGGATCGGTCCGCCGTGCACCCATTGCGCAAGCTTGGCACCGGCATCGTTTCGGATCTCGATGCGTTTCCCCGCCCGCCCTAACTTGCGCCCGCGCAATCAGTTAGGGCCATCAGTCATCACCACGATTCGCGACGTTTCCTGTCGCAGTGTTGTAGCTCTGCAACAGCGAATGATGGGGCACGGAGCCTTCGACCCGGTCTCGAGTCAAACGACGATGTTGAGCAACCTTCCCGGGACGAAAATGACTTTCTTTGGCGTGCCGGTCGCGAATTTCGTGACCGCGGGATCCGCGAGCGCGACGGAGAGCGCCGCGTTCTCACTGATATCGCGCGCGACCATGATCTTGCCGCGCACTCGTCCATTGACCTGAACCACCAGCTCGATCGAATCTTCCGCGGCGAGCACTGGATCGAAGCTCGGCCAGGCTGAATCGAACACGCTTCCCGTCCCGCCGGTTTGCTCCCACAGTTCCTCGGCGAGATGCGGCGCGAATGGCGACACCAGCGGAATCAGCGCCAACACTTCGTCGCGATGGGGCGTCCGCTCTCCCTTCCGGAGCACGTTCATGTACTCCATCATCGCGGCGACGGCGGTGTTGTAGCTCAGACGCGAAACGTCCTCGCCGACTTTCTTGATCGTCTGATGCAGCTTCCGCATCACCGAGTGATCGGGCTCGCCTTCGCCTGACATGCTCTGGATCGATGCGAACAGCCGGTCCAGAAAGCGGCGCGGTCCCGAGATGCTTTGATCCCGGAAATCTCCCCCCTGCTCGTATGGACCGAGGAACATGAGATACATGCGGAATGCATCGGCGCCCCACTGCTCGATGTACTCGTCCGGATTCACGATGTTGCCCTGGGTCTTGGACATCTTCGCGCCTTCGCGAATGATGTGACCGTGCGCCCGGAACCGCGTGATCGGCTCCTCGAACTCGAGGTGCCCCGCGTCGTGCAGGACCATCGTGATGAAGCGCGAATACAGCAGGTGCAGCACCGCGTGTTCGTTGCCACCGATGTACGAGTTCACGGGCAGCCACTTTTTCGTCACGCTCTTCTCGAACGGGACGTCGTCGTGACCGACGCTTGGATAGCGCAGGAAATACCACGCGCTGTCGAGGAACGTGTCCGACACGTCGGTTTCCCTTCGTCCCGTCCCGCCGCACTTGGGACAATCGACCCGATACCACTCCTCATGGCGCGCCAGCGGTGAAACGCCCGAGTCGTCCGGCTTGAAGTCCTCGATGAACGGCAGAACGACCGGAAGATCTTTCTCAGGAACCGGCACCACACCGCAGGACTCGCAGTAGATCACCGGAATCGGCGGACCCCAGTACCGCTGGCGCGAGATGCACCAGTCGTGCAGCCGGTAATGGACGATGGGCTTGGCCGAACCACCCTTCGCCAGAAACTCGACGATCGCTTTCTTGGCTGCCTCGACCCGGAAGCCATCGAACACGTCCGAGTTCACAAGCGTTCCAGACTCGCATTCCACAAACGCCTCGTGGAGCGGCGTATTGGCGTCTTCGCGCTCGCCGCAAACGACGCGCACGATAGGAAGTGCGAATTTCGTGGCAAACTCGAAATCGCGCGCATCGTGTCCGGGCACGCCCATGATGGCGCCGGTGCCGTACTCCATCAGCACGTAATCGGAGACCCAGATCGGAATCTCCTTGCCGGTCGCCGGATTGATCGCGTAGGAGCCGGTGAATACTCCCGTTTTCTCCGTGCTCGTCTTCCGCGTGATGATGTCCTGCTTCTTCGTCTTTTCACGGTACGCGTCGACCTTCTTCCGCTCCTCCTGCTTCGTCAGCGACTTGACCAAGGGATGCTCGGGCGCGAGCACCATATACGTTGCGCCGTAGATGGTGTCCGCACGGGTGGTGAATACGCGGATCTCGCATTCGCTCCCGTCGACATTCTTCGCCGCGAACGCGATCTCGGCCCCTTCCGAGCGGCCGATCCAGTTTCGCTGCGCGGTCTTGGTGGTCTCCGACCAATCGATGCGGTCGAGATTCTCCAGCAGTCGCGGCGCGTAGTCACTGATGCGGAAGAACCACTGCTCGAGCAGCCGCTGCTCGACCGGTGTCTTGCTACGCTCACACAGTCCGCCGACGACCTGCTCGTTGGCGAGCACCGTCTTGCAGTCCGGACACCAGTTGACGGCTGCCTGCTTCTTGTACGCCAGCCCCTGCTTCAACAGCTGGAGGAAGATCCACTGGGTCCACTTGTAGTAGCTCTGATCGGTCGTCGACAGCTTATAGCGCCAATCGACCATCAACCCCGCCCGCTCGAGCTGGCGCTGGAAGTTGGCAATGTTGTTCGGGATCAGGTCCATCGGATGCTGCCCGACTTTGAGGGCATAGTTCTCCGAATGAATCCCGAAGGCGTCATAGCCCAGCGGCTCGAACACGTTGTGTCCCATGAGACGCTGGAATCGTCCATAAATGTCATTCCCTGTGAACGCAAAAAGATTCCCTACGTGGAGTCCTTCTGCCGACGGATAGGGAAACATCATCAGGGCATAGAACGGCCTCTGGGCGCGCTGCAGGTCCGTGTGGTTGGTTCCACGTTCCTGCCAGATGCGCTGCCACTTCTGCTCGATCGCTGACGGGTCGTAAGCGATCGCGGGAGAAGAAAGAGAGTCGTTCCGTGTTACCGAATTTTCCATCAGTACAAACTAGCGGCTGAGCGACGGAGTTTCATCTCCGGCGCGGCTGACCGAGCCGTTCCACAATAGCTACTCACGATGACTGCAACGCCGCTTCCCCTCGCTCCGCGTTCTCCCACCGGGCTGCTCAGGCCGGTGTTCAGCGCGTTGCAGCGTCGCGCGCTCGCTACGAGCATCGTGTTCGGATCGGTATTTCTGATCGGGCTCGGCGCAATCTGCTGGCAGATCTATCGCCAGATCCCTTCAGGAACTCGCCAGGATTTATTGTCGATTTCCGGCGTCGATACCGCGCTGGCGATCGCCGCTCTCTGGATCGCCGTCGCGCTTGCCACCACCATCTCGGCGGCGCTGATTTTCGTTCGCCAACACGTGACGGGGCCGGCCGCGGAGCTCGCCCGGACGCACGAGGCGATCGCGAAGGGTGATCTCTCGGGCAGCTATAGCCCGTCGGTCTCCAACGGGGCCGTCGACCGCCTCTCGAGATCCACGAGCTCGATGCTTACCGAGCTAAGGGGCGTTGCCAGCAGGATGCGCAGCTCTGCGAGCGACACGAACGAGCTCGCGGAACGCGTTGCCAGCGCGTCGATTGCGGTCGCCTCATCGGCGCGCGACGGGGCAGCGACGACCAACGCGCTGAGCCAGGATGCCATCGCGCGCGAGCGCGCGATCAAGGAGCTGATGGCCGAGGCGACGAAGCTGGTCGAAATCTCGGGCAATCTTCGCGAAGCTTCGCAGGAAGGATTGCGACGTGACCAGGCTCTCCGACAGCTGGCTCGCGAGAACCGCGTCCGTCTCGAACGGACCGCCAGCTCGCTCCAGTCGCTCGGCTCAGACGCGCTTCAGAGCGCCGAAGGAATCGACGCGATGTCGGCCGCTGTGGACGAGATCGGAGCGTTCCTTGTGCTCGTGGAGAAAATCGCCCGTCAATCAAAGCTCCTCGCCCTCAACGCGGCAATGGAAGCGGCGCGCGCCGGTGAGCACGGCCACGGCTTCGCAGTAGTCGCCAACGAGGTTCGCCGACTCGCCAGCAGCTCGGCCGACGCCGCTCAGCGCACGACGTCTCTCGTTCAGGAAATGGTGGACAGCGTCGCGCAGTCTCGCGAAGCGACTTCGCGCACGGTCGCGACCGTCGAGCAGGTTCTCGAGGCGACGCGCGCCGGACGTCAATCTCTGGCGAGAGTGGAAGAAGGAACGGTCGAAGGGGAAGATCTGAGCGGCCGCATCGAGAAGGCAGTCCGCGATTCGAACGAGCTGATCTCGACCATGACGCAGCGGCTGGCGAGCATATCATTCGGAACGACCGCGTTCTCGCGGGCGATTCACGACGTCGCAGTCTCCGACGAGCAGCAGAGCAGGAATATCGCGGACCTCGCGGCTGTAGCGCACGCGCTGAGCGACGCCTCCGGGCGCATTTCGGAGCTGGTCGGGACGTTCAAGCTCGGCGACAGCTGACCTCGGGCATTCGCGGCCTTTCCGACCGCGCGAACTTGAACTTCATCGGAAGCAGCCGCGCTCCGCTGGCGTCCGCCACCGAGAAATCAGTCCCTTCGTAAGCGCACGCCGAGCCGAATCGGCCGTCCCTGGATAACGCGTAGAAACTGAGATCGAATAGAGGCCTGCCGTTTGGATCGAGCAGGCGCTTCTCGGTCATGGCAATCACGCGCTCGATCGTCTTCATGCATGCCTGGTCAGGTGACATCCCCTGCCGCATGTACTCGACGATCAGGAAGGCTCCGCAAACCTTGATGTTCGCTTCGCCGCGCCCGGTGGATCCCGCCGCGCCGACGCTGTTGTCGCAGTACTGACCCGCGCCGATAATCGGAGAATCACCCACTCGGCCCGGGACCTTCCACGACATTCCGCTGGTCGTTGTGACCGACGACATTTCGCCCGCCGCGTTCACCGCGTTCATGTTGATCGTTCCAGTGGTGAATTTCACGTGAAGCGGATCGTCGAATGGCAAGCTGGCGGTCGGTGGCGGGGCGACACTGTCACTTCGCGAGTCCAGCCAGCTGTCAGCCGGGTTCAGGCATGCTTTCCAGCGCAGCCAATCGCGCCTGCTCTTTTCGGTGAGAAGATTCTGCTCCTTGAATCCCATCTCGAGCGCGAACTTCTTGGCGCCCGCGCCAACAAGCATGATGTGGTCGGTGTAATCCATCACCGCTTTCGCCACCAGCGACGGCGTAGCGATGTCTTCGATCGCGGCAACGGCTCCTGCCCGTCTCGTCGGCCCGTGCATGCACGACGCGTCCAGCTGCACCACTCCTTCTTCATTCGGCAGTCCGCCGAGGCCAACGGACTGGTTCTCGGGATCGAGCTCTTCGATGTTGACGCCGGCGATGATCGCGTCGAGTGTATCGGCGTTTTGCCGAGTAATCATGTCGTAGGCGCGGGCAACCCCGCGGATGCCGTTCGCGGACGCGACGACGACAGGGCGAAACGCGGGCTCCCCCAGAGTCGCTCGCTCCGCGACTGAAATACGCGGCGTCGCAGCGACCGCGGTCTTGTCGAACGTGAGTGCAGCCGCGGCTGCGGCTCCAGCACCAATGAATTTCCGCCTAGAGATAGGCAACTAACCCTCCCAAAAAAAGCTGATAGCTCCCAGCAGCAAGCTGGCAGCTGCCAGCTTTGTTTTGTAGGTGACACTGTGCGGATGACCCTCTACGGGGCGACGTGCGACTTCAATAAGGTATTCCGCCAGTATAGCTTCCCGCTACGCATGAAATCGCCCTCTCCTTTTCGCTTAAGGAAGTTGCGCCTCGAGGCCGCGGGAGTTAACCGCGTCGATCTCTCGGGACCGACGCGGCGCGAACGCGACTTGCTCGGTGAGCGAGATGTTCCGTCTACGGCGCTGTACGGAATCCAGACGCTGCGGGCGATCGAGAATTTCTGTATCAGCGGCGTCGAGCTGCGCGAGTTCCCGACTCTTGTCGCGGCGCTAGCGACGGTGAAGGAGGCTGCAGCGCGCGCCAACCTGGACATGAAGCTCCTCGACCGCGACATCGCCGATGCAATCTCTCAGGCGGCCGGCGAGATCAGGGACGGGTTGCACCAGGAGCATTTCCGGGTCGACATGATCCAGGGCGGCGCGGGAACTTCGTCGAACATGAACGCGAACGAGGTCATCGCGAATCGCGCACTCGAGATTCTCGGTAAGGATCGCGGCGACTACGACATCGTTCATCCGAACAATCACGTGAATCTCAGTCAGTCGACCAACGACGTCTATCCGACGGCGGTGAAGCTCGCGCTGCATACGAGCATTGGAGATTTGCAATTGGCGATGATCGCACTGGCCGCCTCGCTGCTTCACAAGGGCGAGGAGTTCGGCTCGTTCATCAAGATGGGGCGCACGCAGCTTCAGGACGCCGTTCCGATGACGCTCGGCCAGGAGTTCAACGCATTCGCGCATACAATGCTCGAGGACGTCGACCGGCTCGGTGAAGCACAGGCGCTGATTCGCGAGATCAACATGGGCGCGACGGCGATCGGAACGGGCATCAATGCGCCGCCCGAGTATGCTGAGAGCGTGCGGCGGCATCTGGAGCAGATCACCGGCTTGCCGCTCATCACGGCGCCGGATCTCGTCGAAGCAACCGCGGACACCGGCGCATTCGTTCAGCTATCAGGCGTTCTCAAGCGGTGCGCGGTGAAGCTCTCGAAAATATGCAACGACCTGCGATTGCTAAGCTCGGGGCCGCGCGCGGGATTCGGCGAGATCAATCTTCCGCCAATGCAGCCCGGCTCTTCGATCATGCCCGGAAAGGTGAACCCGGTCATCCCCGAGATGGTGAATCAGGTTTGCTTCGACATCATCGGCGGCGATGTCACCGTGACTATGGCCGCCGAAGCGGGCCAGCTCCAACTGAATGTGTTCGAGCCGATCATCGCGTTCAGACTGCTGAGTGGAATGACCAACCTCGAGCGCGCCTGCAAGATTCTGCAAAATCGTTGTATCGAGGGAATAACCGCGAACCCTGAACGGATGCGAAGCTTCGTCGAGCAATCCGTCGGAGTGATCACCGCCCTCGTTCCAGTCCTCGGCTACGAGACCACAACGGAAATCGCGAAGGAGGCGCTCGCTACGGGGCAAGGCGTCTACGATCTCGTTTGCGAGCGCGGGCTGATGACGCGCGATCAGCTCGACCGTTTGCTCGATCCTGAGTCGATGACGTCGCCGCGGCGGGCGGAATAACTTCACGCATTATTCGAAGTTCGCCTCAGAGTGAGAAGCGGGGCGGTCTTGCCCTCCCACAACGAACCATTGCGGGTTAGCTTGTACGTGCTTCATCCTGAAAAATCCGTAGCGCTTCGCCCAGCGAAAGGCGAGACGCTCCCACTCGACGAGAACAGGATTTCCTTCGCATGAAAGGTTCTGACCGCCTCCGGCGGCTTGCATCCTACGCATTTTTCGCCGTACTGGTCGTCGCGGCGTTGTCCTGCAACGAAGCGCATCCCAACAGCACGCTCCAGCCGCATTCGGATTTCGGACGCGAAATCGATTTCCTGTGGAACCGGCTGCTGTTTCTGGGTACGATCGTCTTCGTTCTGGTCGAGGGAGTTCTGGTCTACGTCGTGTTCAAGTACCGGCGGAGAGAAAATCAGCCAAATCCTCCCCAGACCCACGGTAGCACCAAACTCGAGATCGCGTGGACGCTGATTCCGGCGGTGATCCTGGTATTCATCGCCGTGCCGACGGTCAAGACGATTTTCATCACACAGGCGGCGGCGGCGCCCGGCTCGCTCAACATCGATGTCACGGGGCACCAGTGGTGGTGGGAGTTCAAGTATCCTGATTACGGCGTGACGACGGCGAACGAGATCTATCTGCCCGTCGGGCGCACGGTGAATTTCAGGCTGCGCTCCGCGGACGTGATCCACTCGTTCTGGACGCCGCAGCTCGGCGGCAAGCGTGACGTCGTCACGAACCGGACGAATTACATCTGGTACACGCCAGACAGTGCGATATCGGGAAATGTCTGGAACGGATTCTGTGTCGAGTACTGCGGCGCGTCGCACGCCAACATGCGCTTCCGGGTTTTCACCGTGAGCCAGCAGCAATTCGATTCGTGGGTCGCGGGGCAGAAGATGCCGGCGAGGTTTGGAGCAGTTGCTCCGGCCGCGCCGACGACTCCCAATGCTCAAGCGAACGCGGCACCGGCAATGTCCACTCCGGGCGGACCGAACATGCCGAGTCAGGCAGCACAATCCGCCGCTACGGGAATCGCGGGGCGAAGCTCGGGAACCGGACCAGCTGGCGGAACACAACCGGCCATTCCACGAAGCCCGAATCCCGGCGCGAATCCTGGAGCGCAGGCGGGCGGCGCGACGACAGCGGTCGCGACGTCAGCTGGAACGATCGAGCCCGGTTACATCTTTCCGCGCGACAAGATCCCCGAGTACGCGATTCCGCATGCGCCGGTTCCGAGCGATCTCAAGTTCACGGCTGGTTTAACCGGAAATGCCGCGCGGGGCAAGCAGATTTTCTCAGGCGCCGCCTGCATTGGATGTCATTCGATCGCCGGCAATCCTGCGGCGATGGGTGTAACGGGGCCGAATCTCACACACATCGGCTCGCGCAGTACGATCGCGGCTGGCCGATTCCCCAACGCCGCTGCGTATCTGGCGCTCTGGATCAAGAACGCTCGCAAGATGAAGCCTGAAGTCATCATGCCCACGCTCGGCCTCGACGAATACGATCCTGTTCTCAAAGCAAAAGTCACGACGGCGAACGGCGGTCTCAGCGATCAGCAGATCGCCGACATCGTCGCTTATCTAACCGCACTGAAGTAACCGGAGAAAAGACTTGGCAAGCACCGCAATATCAGCCCCTGCCTACGGTGGCGAATACTCGGGCGAACATTCGGGTCTCTGGAGCTGGCTCAGCACCGTAGACCATAAGCGCATCGGAATCCTGTACCTCTACACCGCGCTCTTCTTTTTCATGTTCGGCGGAGTCGAGGCGATCATCATCCGCGCGCAGCTCGGTGCCCCGAACCAGCATCTGGTATCGGCCGAGTTCTATAACCAGCTCTTCACGATGCACGGGACGACCATGATCTTCCTCGCGATCATGCCGCTCTCGGCAGCGTTCTTCAATTTCCTGATCCCGCTCCAGATCGGCGCGCGCGACGTCGCGTTCCCGCGGCTCAATGCCTTCAGCTACTGGGTGTACCTGTTCGGCGGAATCTTCATCACCGTTCCAATCTTCTTCGCGGTGGCCCCCAACGGCGGTTGGTTTGGCTACGCGCCGCTCACGACCAGAGCTTACTCGCAGGGAATCAACATCGACTTCTGGGTGATCGGTCTTCAGGTCCTTGGCGTCTCGTCGCTGGCAGCGGCGTTCAACTTCCTGACGACTATCATCAACCTTCGCGCGCCGGGCATGACGCTCATGCGCATGCCGATGTTCACCTGGATGGCGTTCATCGTTCAGGTGCTGCTCGTGCTGGCGTTCCCGGTCATCACGATCGCGCTGGTGTTTCTGCTGTTCGACCGCTTTTTCGGGACGAATTTCTACAACACGGTGAGTGCCGGCGCGGATCCACTGCTCTGGCAACATCTATTCTGGATCTTCGGCCACCCTGAGGTCTACATCCTCGTTCTCCCGGCATTCGGACTGGTGTCCGAGGTGCTGCCGACCTACTCGAAGAAGCCGCTGTTCGGGTATCCGGTGATGGTCTACTCCGGAATCCTGATCGCCGTTCTGGGCTTCGGCGTCTGGGCACACCACATGTTCGCAGTGGGCATGGGTCCAATCGCTGACACGTTCTTCGGCCTGACCACGATGCTCATCGCGATCCCGACGGGCGTCAAGATCTTCAACTGGATCGCGACGATGGCGCAGGGCGCCATTCGCTACACCACGGCGATGCTATTCGGAATCGGTCTCGTCGCGCTGTTCACCATCGGCGGAATCTCCGGCATCATGCATGCTTCTCCGCCCGCGGATCTTCAGCAGACGGACACATACTTCATCGTCGCGCATTTCCATTACGTGCTGTTCGGCGGGTCGATCATGGGAATCTTCGCCGGCATCTACCACTACTTCCCCAAGATCACGGGCCGGTTACTGGACGAGAAGCTCGGCAAGATTCACTTCTGGCTCACCTTCATCGCCATGAACCTCACCTTCTTCCCGATGCACTTTTCCGGAATGCTCGGCATGCCGCGCCGTATTTACACTTACGACTCCGGTCAGGGATGGGAGCTGTTCAACGCGATGTCCACCGCCGGCGCGATGATCTTCCCGATCGCGATGCTGATCTTCATCTACAATTTCTTCGTGAGCAGAAAGCGCGGCGAGATCGCGGGCTCGAATCCATGGGGCGCGGGCACGCTGGAGTGGACGATCCCCAGCCCACCGCCCGAGTACAACTTTGCGAGAATTCCCACGGTCACGAGCAGATACCCGCTGTGGGAAGGCAAGGAAGTCGATTACGCAGATGCGCGTTTCAACGCGCAGGAAGGCAAGACCCCCGCTGATCTCGGGATCGTGATGCCGTACAACACCATCAAGCCGCTGTTCGTGGCGCTCGGCCTCATCATAATGTTCTGCGGGCTCATCTCCTCGCGTGCACTCATTGGCGTCGGCGCGGCGCTGATGATTTTCTCTCTCTACAGCTGGCTCCTGAGCCCGCTCGAGCCGGAGCACCACTAGAATGGCAACATCCGTAGTGCATACCAGCGCGCCAGCGTCGCACCACTACACGACGCTCGGTCTCGACAGCCGCAAGGTCGCTATCTGGGCCTTCATCGGCTCCGAGTGCATGCTCTTCGTGTCGCTGATCTCGACCTACCTGATCTACAAGGGGCGAAGCATCGTCGGACCATTCCCGCATGAGGCGTGGACCGATCCGACCACCGGCCACGTTCTGAAACCGATTCTCAATATCCCGGTCACCTCGGCCTCGACATTCGTTCTTCTCATGTCGTCGCTGTTCATGGTGCTCGCGCTCGCCGCTGTCCAGAACAAGGAAAAGCCGAAGCACACTCGCGGCGAGCGGATTCTCGGCAACTCGAAGCTGTGGTTGTGGATGACGGCGATCGCCGGTACGACCTTCCTCGGATTCCAGGCGTTCGAGTTCACGTCATTCGTCCACGAAGGACTCACCATTCGGACGAACCTCTTCGGATCGACCTTCTTCACGCTCACCGGATTTCACGGCGCTCACGTGACCGCGGGCGTGCTGTGGCTGGTAACACTGCTCGCAATCGACTACCGTCGGGGACTCGGTTCCCGCGATTCGCTGCTCGTCGACATCGCCGCGCTGTACTGGCACTTCGTCGATGTCATCTGGATCGTGATCTTCACTCTCGTTTATCTCATCAAGTAACGGCGGAATGATGGACAACCACGCCAGCATGACCAACCTCCCGGATTCAGCCGAGGCGCAGGCACACGCGCCGCACGGAGAAGAAGAGCACGCACACCCGACCTGGTCGACCTACTGGAAGGTCGCCCTGATTCTTACGCTGATCACCGTCGGAGAAGTCTGGGCGTACTACATACCTTCATTCGTCGCCGGTCGCGGCTTCGTCCCGACACTTCTCTTTTTGTCGGCGCTTAAGTTCACGATCGTCGTGATGTTCTACATGCACCTCAAGTACGATCACCGGCTGTTCCGGGTGCTCTTCACCGGGCCGCTGCTGATAGCGTCGTTGACGCTTCTGGCGCTGATGTTCCTCTTCGGACATCTCTATTTCAAAGTCATGTAGCATGTTGTTCCTGGCGTTGCTTCATCCCATTGCCAATCTGAGCTGGTGGCGATGGTCGGTTCACCCGAGTACCGTCATTGGCATCGCCGCGCTCGCTGGCCTCTATGTCTGGGGCGAAAAAGCATTAGACCGCCGGGCAAGTTGGACCCAGCGAAGCTTTTTTTTCTCGGGCCTCCTGCTGCTGTTCGCCTCCCTCAATGGTCCGATTCACGATCTGAGCGACGATTACCTGTTCAGCGCGCACATGGTGCAGCACCTGCTGATCACCCTCGCGGTGCCGCCGCTGTTGCTCGCTGGAGTGCCGGGTTGGATGCTGCGCCCGGTCTTGTCGCGACCTGGTATCGCACCGGTCGCCCGATTTTTTACGCGGGCCCCCATCTGCTTCGTGGTCTTCAACCTCATGATCGCGGGGTGGCATCTGCCGCAGTTCTACAACGCCGCCATGGCGAATCACAACCTTCACATCGTCGAGCACCTGATGTTCATGGCGGCGGCGGTCCTGATGTGGTGGCCTCTCATGAGTCAGCTTCCGGAATTCCCTCGTCTCGCGTACCCGGGACAGATGCTCTACGCTTTCCTCATGAGCATCCCGATGTCGATCGTCGCGGTCTACATAGCCATGGCCGATCACGTTCTGTATCCCGCCTACAGCGCGGCGCCGCGAGTGCTGCCACTTACTCCGCTCGAGGATCAGCTCCTGGGCGCGCTCATCATGTGGATCCCAGGCGGGCTCATCTTCATCGTCATCATGACGGTGGTGTTCTTCAAATGGAACGCCCGCGGCGAGGACTCGACCGCGGGCGCGCAGGTGGACTGGAAGCCGTCGGCTGCCTAGTCGTTGTCGTCAGTTCCTTCGAGCGCCCGCTTGAGCTGTCCTTCCAGCTTCGGGTGTCTCCGCCACAAGTAGCCGAGCATCAAGACCGCGGACAAAAGATTGGCGACGAAGATCTGGACCCACGCGATTTGTCCGAGCGCGGATTGCGCGAACGCCGCGGCGATCATGTAGAAGCCCAGAGTCATGATCCCGATCGCAACCACCAGGCCGGCCAGGATTCCAGGCGTGCGCTCCGCCTGATGCACGATCACCGTCAAAAGAATTCCCACTATGAAAAACGCGACGTAGTGAAAGATCGTGTAGCCCAGCACCTGGGTGAAGGCGGTGTCGCCCATCATGTTCTTCCCCAACACGCTGACGACGCCCTTACCGAGGAATATCGGAGTGTAGAACGGACGCCCACCGACTGTGTCCACGACGAGAAACCAGATTGCAATCGCCGTCGCGCCGATGAAGCCGGTGATTATCCCTTCGCGCAGAAAATTGTGGGGCCGCTCTGCCATCGGTGTCCTCGCCTCGAATGAATGCAAGTCTCGTTCGGGGAAAATACGCAACCACCGGGTATATTCCAAGCGACACGGCACTCTTGTCAGGGAGCGCACGTCGGCGGCTTGGCACCGTTCTCGCCAATCGTTCTCAGTCGGCTTGCCGTTCTCCCGCATCGGTTTTTCAAACGTTCAACCGCTGAAGATGTTCTCTCGCAAAATTCGAATCGCGATACTCGTGGCGCTCACTGCATGCGGCGCCACACCCGCCATCCTCGAGTCACAGACCCAACGGAGAACAACCACGAGACGCCGAGTGCGGCGGCCGCGACCCAGGCCGCCAGCAATTCCCGTCGTTCGTTACAGCACGCTGAACAATTCGGCCGACCTGGCAACAACACTGAGCGGACTCACAGGACGCACCCGTGGCGGAACGTGGGGTGTGATGGTCGTGTCTCTGACGCGCGGTGATACGCTGTATGCGTACAACGCGGGCGAGCAGATGCTTCCCGCATCGACGATGAAGCTTCTGACCAGCGCCATCGCGTTGGACCGATTCGGCCCGGACTACCAGTTCAGCACCGACGCACTTCGCGATGCGGCCGTCGGTCCTGATGGGACGCTGACGGGGAATCTCTATCTCCGGGGCGATGGCGATCCCGCGCTGTCGGGTAAATTTCTACCCGGCGGACCGTCGGCACCGATGAACCGTCTCGCCGATCTCGTCGCGTCAAAGGGAATCAAGCACGTGACCGGCAGCGTCATTGGAGACGCGACAGCGTTCGACGACGAGAAGGTTCCCCAAGGCTGGCTCACACGCTATCTGCAGGCCTCGTATGCCGCGCGGGTGTCGGCGCTGTCCCTGAATGAGAACGTCGTCGTCGTGGCGGTGACTCCGACGGCGGCCGGCAAGCCAGCCAGTGTCGTCCTGGAGCCTTCCACCAGCGCGATACCGCTCGTCGGAAATGTGCGCACAGTCGCTGGTGTCGGGGCCCGGCTCGCCTTTCGAAAGCAGGGCGACGGCACGATTACAGCCAGCGGCTCCATCGGCGCCCGGACGGGCACGCGGAGGTACGTCTATATCGTCGAAGACCCGGCGAGCTTTGCCACCGGCGCCCTGTTGAACGCGCTGATCGCGCGCGGGATCAAGGTCGATGGCGGAATCCGCCTGGGCAAGACTCCGCCGACGGCAACCAAGGTTGCGAGCCTGCTCTCTCCGCCGCTTGCCAGTATGATCGCGGCGATGAACCGGGAAAGCATAAATCACTATGCGGAGCTCCTTTTCAGAAACGCCGCCCGGGGTCCCCAGCGTAACGCAGTCGGATCGGTCGCGAACGCGAGCGGTGTCCTCGACTCGTTTTTCGCCAGCAAGGTGGGGGTGGACACCAGCAGCCTTAAATTCGCCGACGGCAGCGGTCTCTCTACCATCGATCGGGTGACACCACGCGCACAGGTCCAACTGCTGGGCTATGCCCACCGCGCACCGTGGGGCCCATGGCTCCACTCATCTCTGCCGGTCGCCGGCGACTCCGAGCTCCTCAAGCGGAGAATGAGGAACACCCCGGCTGAGGGAAACCTCCACGCAAAGACCGGGACTACCAACGACGTCATCGCCCTCGCAGGCTACGTGACCGCGGTCAACGGCGAAGTGTTGGCCTTCTCTTTTCTCTACAATGGCCGCGACCGCTGGACAGCCAAGTCAATGATCGACGTCATGAGTGAAACATTGGCGAGCTTTGGCAGGTAGTAAATCAAGGGGTTAAGCCCTTGAAAAACATATATTTAGATGGGTTCCAAAGATGCGGGAAATTGGTATCTTTCCTGCACGAGGTATGTGCATACGCGTGAGGTCGCCGCGTGAGGTGATAGATATGTCGTATCGGACTTTCGTAGACAGAGATGGGGCCTACTGGCAGGTTTGGGACTCGCAACCGACCAAGGTCGAGCGGCGGGTAACCGGGGCGGATCGCCGCCGCCACAAATCTCACGCGTGGCATGGATTGGAACGACGCACCGGGACTGATCGGCGCATGACCAGCCAGCGCCGGATCACCCTCGCCGAAGGTTACGGGGCGGGTTGGCTCACCTTCGAATCACTCAATGAAAAGCGGAGGCTAACTCCCATCCCGGGTGGTTGGGAAGAGCTCTCTCAGCCCGAGCTGCGAACTCTGTGCGACAAAGCCAAGCGTATCGCCAAGCTGGATGGAACCAGGTCGGCATAGGCGACGCGAGCCCGACCGAATCGACGGCAACCTCTGAGAAAAAAACCCCCAGCCCGGACCCGTGCGAGTGGTTGCCGGACTGGGGGCTCACTACGGGATTCGCGCTGGGTGCGCCAACGAACCCGTATTTACTACTGACAGGTAAGACGGCCGTGGGGCAGCGGCTTCGTGCAATTCTTCGTGACCCCGTCGTGCGTGATTACCACCTGTGCCGTAGCTGATCCGTCAAAGGTGATGACCTCGCGGCGCGAGGACGTCGACGGAGTCTGACCGGCGAGCGTTACAACGGCCTGCATGGAGCGAATAATTGTGCCCGCGGTCGGGAACGTCGGCCTTCCGTCCTGGATCGGTATGACGAGACCAGTGATAGTATCCCCCGCCGTTCGTAGCGCCGTGAAGGCGACACTATCCTTGAGGCCTTTGGTCGACTCGGTTCCGGCTGACTTGCCGGCCACTGTGCGTTGGGTGCTTCCCGAGGCGAGACCGGCGACTGTGAAATCGCTGGAGGCGTTCACGGTGGTCGTGTCCCGGTCATCATGATGGAGCCGTGTCCCGGTGGTGCTCGTCGTAACGTTGACCGTGTTCGTGGTCATACGGTTGAACGATTGCTGAACCGCACCCGAGGCGTCGAGGAAAGAGAACGAGCGGGTAACGGTTATCCCATGACGATTGGTCCTGGTGCACTCGACGCGATTGGTCGTGGTCGAGAACGCGCAGGCATCGGAGTCGTCCCAATCGCCGAAGGGACCTCTGCCAAATGCCGGTCCGAATCCAATGCCCCCGATGAAGCCTTCGCCGAGGCCGCCACCCATGAAGTCATGCCAGCCGGGACCGAATCGGTTCTGCTCGCCATCTTCCTGATGCCAGGGGGTGAAGCCGTTCGCGGGATCAGAATCGCCGACGAAACTGGTATTCAGCTGGTCGAAGCTGATCGGGGCGGTCGTGAGCGCCGCCGCGGCTGCGGATGAAGCGACGGGTGAAGTGGAATTGTCCGACGCGCACGCCGCAATGAAAGCCGCTGCGCCGACGACGAAAAGAATCCTCAGTGGAATCTGTTTGAATGGGCTCTGCATAGTGTCTCTCTCCAAAGTTGAACTGCACGCGGTTGCGGCGCGCACGATGGTTTCGTGATAAGAGACACTCGAGGCTGGGAATACCCTACACTGGGGTTTTCCTCCCCCTCTCCTTGCCTCCCGCCCTCCCTGGAAGCCAGGCCCCGAGGCGGTCGCGCAGCTCGGCGAGAGCCTGGCCCATTCGTTTCTCCACTGTCTTGATCGATATGTCCAGCGTGGTCGCGATCTCCGCGTACTTGAGACCGCTCTCGCGGCTCAATTGAAAGACCTCTCGGCAGTTCTCCGAGAGCCCATCTATCGCGTCGCGCACAGCCCGCTCCAGCTCGAGACCGAGGAGATCTTCTTCGGCGGAAGGCGACGTCGGCGATTCCAGCGCCGCGAGCGCCGCTTCGCGCGCGACGATTCGCTGGTGACGGATGTGATTCAGCGCGCGATTGCGGGTGGCCCGAATGAGATAGGCTCGAAAGGTCTGCTCGACATCCAACGACTCCCGGCGGCGCCACAACTCGAGCATGACGTCCTGCGCTATCTCCTCGGCCAGCGCGCGCTCCCCCACCACTGACTCCGCCATGCGCACGAGGTGCGGGTAATTCGACCGGAAAACGACATCGAACGCCCCCTCGTCACCGGCCCGGATGCGCTCCCGCAGATCCCGCTCGCTCGCGTGGTTTGTGTCCAAGTAGGGTAGCGTCCGGTTCAGGTGTCTGTCTTATTAATGAATATGTCGAAACCGGACGAGGGTTCCGCCCATATCAGCCCAGACGATTGGGAGCGTATCGCACGCTATCTAACTGGTGAAGCTGGTCCCGTGGAAGCCGAAGCGACAGAGCGATGGGTCGAGATCGATCCCCATCGGATCAAAGTCGTGCGGCTGCTCGAGACCGTGCTCTCCAACGTAGCGCGCGAAGAATCATCGGATATCGACATCGACGGCGCGCTCAAGTCGGTGAAGTCCCGCTTCGACGAGCCGAAGGTAATTCCATTCACTCCGCGCATGGCGAGTGCCAGCCCTGACCGCAGCGTTAGTGCGCTGCTGCGGGTGGCTGCAGCAGCGATCATCATCGTCGGCGGGATGATGCTCTGGCAGAATGTCCGTCGGTCGCGCGCGGATGCGGTGGATCAGACTTACGCCACATCTATCGGAGATCGCCGTCAGGTCGTGCTCCGCGATGGAACGAAGGTCCTTCTCGGTCCGACCAGCAGATTGGTCGTTGCCTCGATCACCCCTGACGAAGGCGAGCGGGTGGTCATGCTCGATGGAGTCGCGTACTTCAGGGTGGTCCACGATCCAGCGCATCCATTCACGGTGAAGGCCGGGAAGATGATCATCAGGGATGTCGGAACTGCGTTTTCGGTAGACAACGATGACAGCGCCGGCACTCGCGTAGCCGTGGATTCCGGAACAATCGCCATCGGAGCGGCCGCCGAGGATCGGGAGCGGGACGCGGTGCTCAACGCGCGCGATCGGGCGACCGTAGACAGAAAGGGAGTCGTGCTGGTGGAAAGATCAGCTGTTTCTGACGATGACCTTGCGTGGACACAGGGACGGCTTGTCTTTCGCGATGCACCACTCATTCTTGTAGGTGCAGAACTTTACCGTTGGTACGGAGTACGGTTGAGGGTGGCGGATTCATCGCTGGCGAATCTTCACCTGACCGCATCCTTTTCTGGTGAGCCGGTTGATCGAGTTCTCAATGTCATTGCCCTTTCGCTTGGAGCGCGCATCGAGCGGGAGGGAAACGTCGCGGTACTGTACCGGGCAACGGCGTCTGGAGCTCGCCGCTAGGGCCGGTCATGCCCTGAATGCAATGCGATCGCGCGTTAGACGCCCGATCGTAATTGCCGCAGCGTTGACATTGGTCGCGTCACCCGCAGCCGCCCAGACCTGCTCTTCGTCCAGTCAGTTTCTTGCATCGCTGCCCACGTGGAATGCCCCGCTCGACCGGCGCGTGACACTCCACGCACGCGACATCTCGCTACGGGACGCACTGGATCGCGTCTCCTCCGACGCGCGTATCCAGTTGTCCTACGCGTCCGAAGCAGTTCCGCTCGACAACAGAGTCTGCGCCTCGTTCGACGCGATCCCCCTCGGCGAGGCGCTCAGTCTCTTGCTCCGTGGAACGCCGGTCCTTCCGATTTCCGCCGGGGGAGAGCACGTCGTTCTCACCCCTTCGGAGATACCCGGCACGAGTGACCAACACGAGCGTGTACCGCGCGTCCTCGACCGCGTCGTCGTGACGGGCAGTCCCATCGAGGCGCCGGCGCGCCGCCTGACGGTCGCGATGAACGTCGTCAGCGGCGCTCAGCTCTCTCATTACGCAGAGGGAAATCTGGCGCAGGCTCTGAGCGACCTCGTGCCCGGTCTTTGGGTCTGGCAGAGCGCCCCGACATCGCTGATCGCTCACTACGGCAGCATCAGGGGAACCAGCTCGTTCGGCTCCAGCTATCCGAAGATTTATGTAGACGGAATTGAGCTGGCCAATCCACTCCTGGTGTTGCAATACACGCCGGAAACGGTAGAGAGGATAGAAGTGATCCGCGGCCCGCAGGGCGCGGCACTCTACGGGTCCGATGCGATCAGCGGCGTGATCAATATCGTGACACGACACGATGGATCGAATGGTGGTCCAACCACAGTCGCGAGATCAGCCGTGGGCGCGGCGGCGAGCGCGTACATGCCCCGCGCGGCAGTCACGCAGGATCATGCGGTCACGGTGCGGGAAGGATCTGGTTCGGAGTCGGGCAGCCTCAGCTTCACCTCCGGTGGAGTCGGTGCGTATCTCCCGGGCGCGTTTGCGCGACACACGACAGGGAACGCTGGATTCCGTCTGGTGCGCTCGAGATTGATCGCCACGGGCACCGCGAGGATTTTCGCGAGCGAGTCAGCGGATCCATCGAGCCCGCTATTTCGTGATTCCGTCAGCGCCACGCGGGCGGGAACGGCGATCCCGCAATCTGTGCAGGAGTACACGCTCGGTGGGACCGCCACGATCGTCCAGAGCGAGCGTTGGACCCATGCGATCGTCGCCGGCTTCGATGGAAGCAGGCTCACCAACCTCGCCGACTATCACACTCCCCTTCCATCGGCATCCGGGCCGGACCTCGGCGCAGCTGGCGGCAACGCCAATCTCGGAACACTCCGGGTGAGCAGCATCGCGAAGCTCGGAGACCCGGAGAAGCTTGCGACCACTTTGACATTTTCCGGCGAGAATTCCCTGCTCGATTTCCGCTCGCAGCCGGAGACTGCCTACACTCAGACGGCGAACGGCTCGACGACGCAGTCGGTGGTGAGGCGGTGGACGAGTGCGGGAGTTGCGCAGGCAAACGTGTCCTGGCGGGACGCCGGATACGTAACGAGTGGGCTGCGTGTGGAGCGCAACGAGGCGCTTGGCAGCAACCGCACAATGTCGGTCCTTCCGATGATTGGAGCCGCGGTGCTCCAGGACTATGGACTGCTGACGCTCAAGCTGCGCTCGGCATACGGCCGCGGCATTCGTCCCGCGACGACACCGATGCGGGAGACCTCGTGGTTCGATCCGCGGGGACAGGCGCGTCTCCTGAGTCTTGCGCCCGAGGAGCAGTCGGGTATCGAAACCGGAATCGATCTCTACGTCGGCAAGACTTTCGGTTTGCAGCTCACGCGTTTCGATCAGCTCGCGTCTGGATTGATCCAGCGCGTCGCGTACGCATCCGCGGGGCAACAGAGTGTGGGGCCGTCTACCGAAGGCGGCTATAAAGGACCATCTGCAGGTGGCGGGTATACCCCGCCGGTGGCGCCGGAGGACAGACGGATCGCGTATGTCTTCCAGAATGTCGGCGAGATCACCAATCGCGGGTGGGAGCTGAAGAGCGATTTGAACATCGCGTCGCTGGTGTTGAACGGAACGTTCTCCACCGTCGATAGCAGGGTGAAACAGGTCGCCCGGGGTTACGTGGGAGATTTACGCGTCGGGGACCGCATGCTCGAGGTACCTGCCAGGACGGGGAGCGTGTCAGCGACGTGGATGGGCGGGGGCTGGACAAGCTCACTCGCGGCATCAAGATCGTGGGACTGGATCGATTACGATCGTATCGCGCTCGCGGGCGCATTCTCGAATTCCGCGCAGACTGACACGCAGCTGGTGGGTCAGCAGCTGCGCAACTACTGGCTGAAATACGGCGGGGTGACTCGACTGCGTGCGAGTTTGGGCAGAACCTTGTACCGCGGGCTCTCGATAAACCTGAGTGGCGAGAATCTCCTCAATCGCCAGCACGGTGAGCCAGACAACGTGACGGTCGTTCCGGGAAGGACGCTCAACTTTGGGCTTAGGGCGGCCATCTAGGCGGACTCCTAAGCGAAGTACAGTGGACAACTACAACTGAAGACTACCTGCCAGGTGCTGTGAGCAGAGCGGCTCTTAGCTGCGGGCAGTTCATTAGACAGGTGGCAATTTCCAACTCGCGGCAAGCTTCTGGTATTCGTCGCCGGTGAGTTGCACGAGCAACGGCCGCTTACGAGGGTCGAGCCAAAGCATCAACTCTCTCAGCTTCGCCTGATCGAACGCGGTGCACCCGGCTGTGTGCGAGTCCGGGCCAGCCCAGATGTGAAGGAAGATGCACGAGCCGCGACCTTTGATCGGC
>Ga0157372_10001135_pt1 | contig 28936 bp, 33 predicted proteins | sample C55metaG_FD_115307 | JGI IMG/M metagenome (GOLD analysis project Ga0157372, IMG submission 115307) | Corn rhizosphere microbial communities from Kellogg Biological Station, Michigan, USA - C5-5 metaG | ecosystem: Host-associated > Plants > Roots > Rhizosphere > Soil | place: USA: Michigan...
CACCTGGAATTCACAGGCTGCCATGAGCAGGTGACGATCTTCCACTTCAGCTGCAACAGCCCTGGTGCCGCCTCTGCCGAAATCAAGACCAACACGATGACGTCGCATCTGATCTACATCGATGCGAATGCATCGACACCTGGCGTTCTCCTCACAGGCGCGAATATTACATTCGACTGCGCCGGGTTTTCCCAGAAGACAACGACAGGCAACATCATCGGGCACTGGACGAACCCACAATGCGGAGTTTTCGCAGCCAACCACACGGTAAAGTTCGAGCAGATCGCCGCTGGTTCGCAGAAGTACAAGCAGGTCACAACAACCGGACCGACGTATGACCTGATCGAAAACAACGATAATGGCGGCAGCTACCTCACAACATCCCTCACCATCGAAACAGGCTTTAATGTCGAGAACGGCAACAACACCAAGTTCACATGCTGATTGACTCAGCTATGAGTTGAAGTATTGGGTGACGGGGCCAGCTTCCGGCCCCGTCGCTTTTGCGCCTGACAACCGAAATACCGGCAGGTCACAATGATCCTATCGCTAACCAGACAAAGCATGACTAACCGGCTCCTGCTTCTCGCAACCGGCCTGTTTATATTCTTGGCCTTCACCACTCCCCCAGCCCAATGCGCCGCCGCTGCGGCTACCAGCCCGACCTTGAGCTGCGATCAAGATCCTTGTCTTTTTAAGTTGAGCGGTCGGATCCTCGAACTGAACTTCGGTGGAAACAGAATCCGGTGCAGGTCGATAGCCGGCGGTGGGCAAATCAGGCAAATAAGCGGCTCGATGGTGCTCGATTTTGAAAACTGCAGAGAGCATGTGACTGTACTCGGTTTCCGCTGTAGCAGCACGGCGCAACAGACGGGTCCAGTTCGGACGAATACCCTGGGAGCTCAGTTGATGAGGGGAACGGAAAATGTGCCGAAGATCGTGTTCCTGGGCTTGAGGGTGTCGTTTAAATGTGCGGGGGTTTTGAAGTTCAGCAACGAAGGCTTCCTAGTTGGTCACCTAGATCGACGCCAATGTAATAACAAGGCTTCTGAGTATGCGCTCGCACCGGTTCTTTTCGCCCATGGGGCGATCGGGTCAGAGCCTTTTTATGACATCTACACGAATGCTGACAAAAGAACTTACAAAATACCTGGTCCGTGGCAGATGGAATTCAGGCGTGGCGCAACGCTACGCTGCTGAAGTCAAAGCGCCCCGCCACAGCTCTTCAGGCCATATTCAGTCGCTTCCTGTTTGAATTCGAGCGCCCCTGATTTGGGAAGGGCTTTGAGGCCCCCTTGGCCCAAGACTTCGCTCGCTTGCGACAGATTTGCGACGAACCGGTCGACTACCACCTTGTCCTTTGCGGGCGGCTCGAGAGCTTCCAGTTCTTCTGCCTCGCGTTCAATCGAAGGAACTACAACTTCCTTCAGACCATCGTCCGCGTGTTCTTCTGCTTCTGCGATGCCGCCCGGAAATTTCTTCTTCCAAGCAGCGGCGGCCTTTTCCGCTTCCTTGTTGATCCTCGTGCAGATGGCTTCAGCCTGTTTGACGTATTGAGGCTTGGTCAAGGGGGCTGAGGCGGTATCGCTGCCAGAGCTCCCGCAGCCCACGGCGAAGCAGGTCGCCATCCCTATTCCCATAGCCAAGATCCACCGGTACATCGTCCTCGTCTCCTCCCATTGATTAAATCGCGAAGCGAAGAAGAACGTACTGATCACATAGGAAAGTTCAAAGTAAAACTAGGCTCTCGCGCGCGGGAACTTGGCGTAGTGGACGTGGCTAGACGTGCGCGGCGACCAGCTGCGCCGCGATCTGCTTCGCCCAATCGCGGATCTCGGCCCAGTCGCGGCGGTCGCGGTACTCGCGGGGGGTGCCCTCGACCATGGCGCGCTCCATGAGGTTCTTGGGTTCTGCCGGCAGGCAGCCGCCGAAGACCGCGTGGTCCTTGCCCCCCAGCTCCTCGACCTTGTCGACGATCTTCGGGGGCTCCATCCAATCGGGGTTGTCTTTTGAGGGGTCGCCGACGGGGCCGGAGCTGAAGACCCAGAAGGGCTTTTGGCGCAGGGCCTTGCGGTGCTTCTTGAGGAAGTGGCGGGCGTCGCCCTGCCAGCGCTTCATATAGACGGCGCTGCCGAGAACGACGGCGTCGTAGGGCTCGAGGCTCTGCACGAGCTCGGCCCGCTCGAGGCAGACGCCCAGGCCCTCGCGGCGCAGGGTGGCCGCGATCGTCTCGGCGATCTCGGCCGTGGAGCCGCGTTTGGACGCATAGGCGACGAGGACTGTCATCGCCTCGATTGTGGCGAATTAGACACCCTGTCGCATCGTTAATTCGCCACACAAGGGACAGCGGTACCTCCGCGCGCCTGAGCCGCGCTACGTTGCAGCCACATCAACCCAAGGAGGCGCCGATGCTCTCGTGGCTGGCTGGCAAGCTGATCGACCACAACATGAGGAAGCTGAGGGAAGGCGATCCCTCGCCGACGGTGCGGATGTACGCCGAGGACGTCCGCTTCACCTTCCCCGGCGACAGCTCCTTCGCCCCAGGGGCGACGAACAAAGGTGACCTGACCCGATGGCTCCAGCGCTTCGCCGACCTCGGTCTGCAGATCTATCCCGACGAGGTGATCCTCAAGGGGTTCCCGTGGCGGCAAAACGTCTGCGTCCGCGGCCACATCCACCTCGACGACCCGGACGAGGGGCGCGTATACGACAACCGCTATGTGATCTGGGGGCACATGGCTTGGGGCAAGATGCGCGCCTACGAGGTCTACGAGGACACGCAGGAATCGAAGGCGCTCGACGCCTACCTGGAGCGCACCGGCAAAGAGAAGGCGGCGACCGGATGAAGCAGCGAGTCAACCTGATCACCCTCGGCGTCACCGACCTCGCCCGCGCCCGCCGCTTCTACGAAGCCCTCGGCTGGCAGACCGGGGCCGAGCCCGGCGACGACGTCGTCTTCTTCCAGGCCGGCGAGATGGTGCTCGCCCTCTGGGACCGCGCCCGCCTGGCCGAGGACAGCACCGTCGCCGACGGCGGCGGTTGGGGCGGCGTCACCCTCGCGCTCAACTTCACCTCCCCTGCCGAAGTCGACACCGTGATCGAGGAAGCCCGCGCCGCCGGGGCGACGATCGGCCGCAAGCCCGCCGAGACCTTCTGGGGCGGCTACAGCGGCGTCTTCGTCGACCCCGACGGGCATCCCTGGGAGGTCGCGCACAACCCGCATTGGAGCGTCACCGAGGACGGCGGCATCCGTCTCGGCTGAGAACCGACTGGCCGGTCAACCAGTCCGGCGCCGATCCCGGTAGCCTCCTCGCGACTTTTCACGATCAAAGGAGAGGCGCAGCAATGGGACTTCTGGATGGAAAAGCCGCGATCGTCACCGGGTCGGCGCGAGGCATCGGCCGCGCGACCGCGGAGCTGTTCGTGAGCGAGGGCGCGAAGGTGCTGATCAACGACCTCGACGCCGACGTCGCCGAGCAGACGGCGAGCGAGATCGACGGCGAGACCGCGGTCTTCGCCGGCGACCTGACCAAGACCGGGGCTGCAGACGACCTGGTAAAGGCAGCGGTCGACGCCTTCGGCTCGGTCGATATCTGCGTCAACAACGCCGGCTACACCTGGGACGGCGTCGCCCACAAGATGACCGACGAGCAGTTCCAGGCGATGCTCGACATCCACACGATCGTCCCCTTCCGCGTCGCCCGGGCGCTCGCCCCGCACTGGCGCGAGGCGGCGAAGGCCGAGCGCGGCGAAGGCAAAGAGGTCTTCCGCAAGATCGTCAACACCTCCTCGACCTCAGGGATGATGGGCAACGCCGGCCAGGTCAACTACTCGGCCGCGAAGATGGGCGTGGTCGGGCTGACGAAAACGCTGGCCAAGGAGTGGGGCCAGTTCAAGATCAACGTCAACGCGGTCGCTTTCGGCTTCGTCGAAACCCGCCTCACCGGTGCAAAAGAGGCCGGTGAAGAGATGACCGCCCCGAGCGGCGAGAAGATCGAGCTCGGCATCCCCGAGCAGATGCGGGCGATGGCTTCGGCGATCATCCCGCTCGGCCGCCCGGCGACCCCGGAGGAGGCATCCGGTCCGGTCCTCTTCCTCTGCTCGCCGCTCGCCGACTACATGCACGGTCAGGTGCTGAACGTGACCGGCGGCATGTTCGGGGGGATGTACACCTGAGCTCGACCGGCTCATCCGATGGGGCGCGGCGCCCGCCGCGCTACCTCGACCTGGCGGACCGCATCTGGCCCGCCACGCGCCGCTTCATGGGCGTCCACACGCTCCTCTACCAGAGGACGGGTGGGCGCCTGGGGCACACCATCCCCGGCGTGCCGGGCAAGATGCTCCTGCTCGACCACGTCGGCGCCAAGAGCGGCGTCAAGAGGACCTCGCCGCTGCTCTACGTGCGCGACGGCGAGGACCTGGTCATCGTCGCCTCCAAAGGCGGCTACCCCAAGCACCCGGCCTGGTACCACAACCTGGTGGCCAACCCCGACACCACGGTGCAGGTCAAGGGCGAGCGGATCCCGGTCCACGCCCGGGTGGCAAAGCCGGAGGAGCGCGACCGCCTCTGGGCGCTGGCCGTCAAGGGGTACCACGGCTACGACGACTACGCCGCGCGCAGCAAGGGCCGCGAGATCCCGCTGGTCGTCCTCGAGCCGCGCTGACCAGTCGGAGGGGTCGTCAGGCAAGGACGCAGGGAGCGTGGCGTGCTCGGCACGCGAGCGACCGAGGACGCCGCCTGACGGCGCCTCCGGCGGTCAGCGCCGCTCCTCGGCGACCGGATCCCCGGCGTCGGTGGCGATCGCCTGCGGCGGCCAGGGCCCGGCCCAGTTGTCGCGGGCGCCGTCGAGCGTGATCGTCGTCCCCGAGTAGAAGTCGCCGGCGGGCGAGGCGAGGTAGGCGACCAACCAGGCCATCTCCTCCGGACGGCCGGCACGGCCGATCGGGATCGAGCGCTCGAGATTGTCGACGACCACCTGCGGATACTTGGTCAGCAGCGTCTCGGTCGCGAACTGGCCGGCGGCGAGGGCGACGGTCTTGATCCCGAACCGCGCCCACTCGACCGCGAGCGTCCGCATCATGTTCTCGACCGCCGCCCGGGCGGCGCCGGAGTGGACCATCCCCGGCATCCCGTTGTGGGGCGAGAGGGTGACGCTGAGGACCTTGCCCTCGCCCTGGGGGATGAACGCCTTGGTCGCGGCGGCGTGGGTCATCAGCCAGGTACCCAGCACGTTGAGGTCGATCACGGTTTTGAAACCTTTGGGGCTGATCGCCTCGGCCGGGCTGAGGAACTGGCCACCGGCGTTGTTGACGAGGACGTCGAGGCGGCCGTGGCGCTGGATCAACCCGTCGAAGAAGCGGCCGACCGGCTCCTCCTCGCGGATGTCGAGGCACTCGTGCTCGAAGGAGCCCGGCAGGCCCGCCGCCAACTCCGCGGTCTCGGCCAGCGGCTCCTCGCGGCGGCCGCAGGCGACGACGGTGGCGCCGAGCCGCGCCAGCTCCAGCGCCGTCTCCCGGCCGAGGCCGCTGCCGGCGCCGGAGACGACGCAAACCTGCCCGTCGAGCAATCCGTCGCGAAACACCTGCGAATGGGCGCTGTCAGCCATTGCCCGGCCAAGCCTATAGACGACCTGATCGGCGGTAATGTCACCGGGATGAAGGTGAGCGTCGAGGCCCGTCCCCTGCACGAGCCGCTCGCGGGTGGCAGCCCGCAGGCGACGGTCGTGGTCGAACCGCTGATCGCCGGCCACTGCAACTTCCCGGTGCCGCTGATGGAGGACCCGGGCGGGCCGATGGTCAACCTGAAGCTGCTGCGGGCGCTGATCACGGCCAAGCCGCCGCGGACGATCCCGATCCCCGCTTTCCTGATCCGCCACCCGAGCGCCGGCGCGATCCTCGTCGATACCGGCCTCCACCCCTCGATCGCCACCGACGCGCGCGAGAACTTCGGCCGCATCCCCACCCATGTGGGCAAACCGACCCTGGAGACGGGCGAAGACGTCCCGGCGCAGCTGCGCAAGCGTGGTCTCGATCCGGGCGAGATCCCGATCGTGGTCATGACCCACATGCACAGCGACCACACCTCGGCTATCTCCGAGTTCCCCAACTCCACCTTCGTCGTCAGCGAGACCGAGTGGAAGGCCGCCGCGACCGGGTCGCAGCCGACCCTCAACGGCTACCGCCGCGCCCACTTCGATTACGCCTTCGACTACCGCACGGTCGACTTCGACCGCGCCGGCATCGACTCCTACGCGAGCTTCGGCCGCACCTTCGACCTCTTCGGCGACGGCTCTATCCGGCTCGCCTTCACCCCCGGCCACAGCGCCGGCCACATGTCAGTGGTTTGCCACCTGAAGGAGCGCGACTTCGTGATCGGCGGCGACGCGATGTACGTGCGTGCGCAGCTCGACGGCGGCGCCCCGCTCCCCCCCAAGCCGTTCGACGCCCACAACTTCCGCCGCTCCCTGCAGGAGCTGCGGCTCTTCAACACTCAGTTCCCCGACGTGGTGATCACGCCGGGCCACGATCCGGACTTCTACGCCCGGCTTGAGCCGCGCTACGAGTAGATAGTCCCTCGTACATCTCGCGCACGTGGCCGAAGACCTCGGTCGCGACCTCGAGCTGGCGCTCGCGGCTCGGTGACTCCTCGACGGGGAACGTCACCGGCTCGCCGAACTGGATGGTGACCCTGGGGAAGCGCAGGCGCTTCCAGCCTCGCACGCGCTCGGAGCCGTGGATGCAGACGGGGACGATCGGGGCGCCGGTTTCGAGGGCGATGCGGCCGATCCCGGGCTTCGGCTCGCCCAGCTCGCCGGAGCGCGAGCGGCCGCCCTCGGCATAGACGAGCAGCATTTCCCCCTGCTCGACCAGGATCCGGGCGGTCTCGATCGCTTCCTCGTCGTGGTGGCCGCGGCGGACCGGAAAGACGCCGCCGTGCTTGTAGATGTAGGTGAGGACCGGTGGGCCGAACATCTGCGATTTGGCCATGAAGCGGATCTTCCGCCGCAGGTAGACGCCGGCGAAGAAGTGGTCCATCTGGCTGAAGTGGTTGGGGGCGAGGACCAAGGGGCCCTCCCTGGGGACGTTCTCCACGCCGATCGCCCGCACCCGGTAGATCAGGATCGTCGGGATCGTGAGGACGATGCGGGCGAGGGTGTAGGTCCAGCCGACGCCCTTCCGCGCCGCCTCGTGGAACTGCCTGAAGTACTCCGCGGGGCGCGGATCCTTGTAGACCTGCGGCTTCATCTCGGCCACGTCCTGCCTACCCAACGGCAAGGCGGCGGTTACGCCCAACCGCTGGAGCGGTCCAGCGCCCGGCGCCAATCCACCAACAGCTCTTCCCGCTGTGCCTCCTCCATCCGCGGCTCGTAGCGGTCGGCCTCGCGCCACATCGCCCCCACCTGCTGCAGCGACCAGGCACCGGTCGCGATCCCGGCCAGGTAGGCGGCGCCGAGCGCGGTCGTCTCGGCGATCTCCGGCACCGAGACCGGCGCCCCCAGCACGTCGGCCTGGAACTGCATCAGCCAGCGGTTGACGGTGGCGCCGCCGTCGGCCCGCAGCAGCTCGAGCCGCGCGCCGCAGGCGGCCTCCTGCGCGCGAACCGCGTCGACCGTCTCGTAGGCGATCGCCTCCAGCGCCGCCCGCGCCAGGTGGGCGCGGCCGCTGCCGCGGGTGAGGCCGACGATCGTCCCCCGCGCATAAGGGTCCCAGTGCGGCGAGCCGAGCCCGGTCAGCGCCGGGACGAAGTAGACGCCGTCGTTGGAGTCGAGGGAAGCGGCGAGTGCCTCGGTCTCCCCGGCCTCGTCGATGATCCCGAGGCCGTCGCGCAGCCACTGCACGGCGGCGCCGGTGACGAAGATCGAGGCCTCCAGCGCGTAGGCGACCTCCTCGCCGAGCCCCCAGGCGACCGTCCCCAGCAGCCCGTCAGGGACCTGCGGCGGCTCCGGGCCGCTGTTGAGGAGGACGAAGCTGCCGGTGCCGTAGGTGTTCTTCGCCATCCCCGGGTGGTGGCAGGCCTGGCCGAAGAGGGCCGCCTGCTGGTCCCCGGCCACGCCCGCGACCGGCACTTCGCCGCCGAACTCGGAGGTGGTGCCGAAGACGCAGGAGGACGGCAGGGGGTCCGGCAGGCGAGCCGGGTCGACCCCGAGCAGCCCGCACAGCTCCTCGTCCCAGCCGAGCTTGCGGATGTCGAACAGCATCGTCCGCGAGGCGTTCGTGTAGTCGGTGACGTGGCGGCCGGTCAGCTTGAAGAGGAGCCAGGAGTCGATGGTGCCGAAGACCGCCCGCTCCGCCCCCTCGGCGTTGCGCAGCAGCCACTCGATCTTGGTGCCGGAGAAGTAGGGGTCGATGGTGAGGCCGGTGCGCTCGCGGACCAGCGGCTCGTGCCCCGCCCGCTTCAGCTCGTCGCAGCGCTCGGCCGTGCGCCGGTCCTGCCAGACCAGCGCGCGGTGGACCGGCTCTCCCGTCCGCGGGTCCCAGGCGACGACCGTCTCGCGCTGGTTGGTGATCCCGATCGCGTCGAGCTCACCGCCCTCGATGCCCGCGTCGGCGATCGCCTCGACGGCGACCCGCCGCGTTACCTCCCAGATCTCGTTCGCGTCGTGCTCGACCCAGCCCGGCCGCGGGAAGAACTGCTCGAACTCGGAGTAGGCACGGCCGGCGATCGCGCCCTCCCCGTCGAAGACGAGGCAGGTGCTGCCGGTCGTCCCCTGGTCGATGGCAAGGATCACTACCGGCCTTTTTTCACGTGGCAGGTGCGGGTCAGGGTCGAGGCCAGCCGGCGTCCGTCGGAGAAGGTCATCGAGACTCGGACGAAGGGGAAGATGCCGATCGTGGTGCCGGCCGGCGCCGCGCAGGCCGCACTCAGATAGCTGTGCTTGCGGCCGCGGTAGACGAAGTCCCGCCGCAGGTTGAGGGTGATCCTTTTCAAGTAGCCGAAGTGGTTGAGCCGGGCGGGCAGGGCGGCGGTGAGGACCGTCCCGAACGTCCCGCTCGACTTGTGGATATGGAAGACGAGGATGCGGCTGTTCGGGATCGGGTTGCTGCCGTAGACGTGGGCGAGGACCGCCCGCTTGCCGTTGATGACGGTGTTGAAGGCGAGGACCCGCCCCTGCAGGGGGAAGGAGCTCTGTTCCGGCAGGGCGAGAGCGCCCAGGTAGCGCCCTTCGCCGACCAGTGCCGGCCCGCAGACTTCCAGCGCCTGCTGTGAGGTCGCCGGTTCGATCTGCGAACGGCGGCAGGTGGGCAGGCCCTTGGTGTCGATCCGCCCGCCTTTGTTGATCGCGATCGCGATGAAGCGCAGCGCCGGCGGCCGTTCGCCGGAAAGGGTCTTGATCGTCCCGTCGACGCTGACGGTGATCGGCGCGTTCGTGTGCCGCGGCAGCGCCGTCGGAAAGATGCCCCCGTCGAACTTGACGAAGAGGTCTCCCCGCTCGATCAGCTCGGCATGGGCACTCGAAGCAACGAGAAAGGCCACCGCCACCAGCGCGACAGTTGCGACAACCCTCTTCCCCTTCCGTGGCATCGAAGCAGGCTAACGCTGCGCGCGAATCAACTCAGTGCTGCGTAAAGACCATCGTCACGATCAGACTGACGAAGCCGATCAGCATCGTGCCGAAGAGAACTGCGCCTCCACGGATGATGAGCCTGTTGATCGCGTCAAAACCCTCATGCATCTCGGCCGTCAACGTGTCGAAGTCAGGCAATTCCACCTTGCGTTCATCCCCTCGGTTCACCTCTTCAATTTAAGTCCCGCGACAAAACGAGACAGAAACACTTGAGCGAAGTCGCGCAGCTGGCCGGCGCGGTGGAGGAAACCGGCGAGGCTCCTGCCGGTGGCGCGGTGCTGCAGGTCCAGCTCGTACTCGCGCAGACGGAAGCCGGCGCGGACGGCGTCGACGGTCATCCCGATCTCCATCCCGTAGCCCTTGGCGAAGGGCAGCGTCGCTCGCAGTGCCTCTGCCCGCAGCGCCCGCTGGCCGGAGATCGGCGCCTGCGTCTCCAGCCCGCAGAGGCGCTTGATCGCCCAGCGGGCGAAGCCGAGCGCGAGGCCGAAGCCGCCGCCGACCCGACGGCTGAACGCCGCCACGGCGAGGTCGCACTCGCCTCGCTCCACCGCCTCGACCAGCGGCGCCAGCTGCGCCGCGGAGGTCCCCAGGTCGCCGTCGCAAAGGAGGACGATCCGCGGCGGCGGTTCGACGCTCAGCGCTGCCTCCGCGGCGGCGGTGACGTTGCCGCCCTTGCCGTGGGAGCGACCGCGCCGGACCACCTCGGCCCCGGCCAGCATCGCCGCCTCGGCCGTCCCGTCGGTTGAGGCGTCGTCGGCCACCCACACCCGCGCCCCGGGGGAGACCTCGCGCAGCGCCCGCACCGTCTCCCCCACCCGGTCGGCCTCGTTGCGCGCCGCCACGATCACCGCCGGCGCGCCCTCGACCCCCGCTACCTGTTCCGGTCCCATCGTCGGGTTATTGTCCCCGCCCATGGCAGACATCGAGGCACACATCACTGGCAACGTCTGGAAAATCGAGGTCGCGGTCGGCGACCAGGTGTCCGACGGCGACACCGTCGTCATCCTCGAGTCGATGAAGATGGAGATTCCCGTCGAGGCCGAAGACGACGGGGTCGTGAAGGAGATCCGCTGCGAGGAGGGCCAGTCGGTAAGCGAAGGCGACGTCCTCGTAGTGCTGGAGTAGCGTGGAAGAGCGGCTCGCGGGCGGAAAGCTCCTCCTCGACCGGCCGGCAGAGGCGGTCGCGCGGCTGACGATCTCCAACCCGGATCGCCGCAACGCCCTCGACCACGAGATCCTCGACGCGATCGCCGAGACGATCCCGCAGCTCGACCGCGGCATCGAGACCCGCTGCGTCCTCGTCACCGGCGCCCCGCCGCTCTTCTCCGCCGGCTACGACATCGCCGGGATCCCGGAGCAGAGCTTCGAGCGCGACGCCGAGGCGCTCGTCGCCCACCCCTTCCACGCGGCGATGGAAGCGATCGCCAGGCACCCCTGGCCGACCGTCGCCGCGATCAACGGCCACTGCCTCGGCGGCGGCCTCGAGCTGGCGATCACCTGCGACCTGCGGATCTGCGCCGCCGGGGCGAAGCTCGGCATGCCCCCGGCGAAGCTCGGCCTGATCTACGGCCACACCGGCCTGCGCAAGTTCCTCGACGTGGTCGGGCCGGCACGGACCAAGGAGCTCTTCCTCACCGGCCGCAACCTCGAAGCCGCCCGCGCCGAGGAGATCGGCCTCGTCAACGAAGTCGTCGCCGACGAGGAGCTCGAGCACGAGGCGGTCGCCCTGGCTGCCGCCGTGGCCGAAAACGCGCCGCTCTCGATGCGGGGCAACAAGCATGCGATCGACCTCCTCAACGCCTCGGCCGAGCTGACCGAGCAGCAGGAGGCGGGCCTGGTCGCCCTGCGCGAGTCCTGCTTCGCCTCCGAGGACTTCCGCGAGGGCATCCGCGCCTTCGCCGAGAAGCGGCGCCCGCAGTGGACGGGGCGGTGAGCGCGAAGGCGCGCAAAGCACTTGCCGCCTCCGACCCGACGATGGCCGCGTTGGTCGAGCGGGTCGGGAAGATCGACCTCGCCACCCGCCTGGAACGGCGCCAGGAGGAGCGCCCGGCCGACGCCTACGGCGCCCTGCTGCGGGCGATCGTCGGCCAGCAGCTCTCGACCAAAGCGGCGCGGACGATCTACCTGCGGGTGCTGAACCTCTTCGGCGGCGCCACCCCCTCGCCCGCGCAGCTGCTGGAGGCGAGCGAGGAGGACCTGCGCGCCTGCGGGCTCTCCGGCCGCAAGACCGAATACATCCGCGACCTCGCCGCCCACGTCATCAGCGGCGAATTGGAGCTGGACCGGCTGGAGGAACTGGGCGACGAGGAGGTGGTCGAGGAGATCGTCGCCGTCCGCGGCCTCGGCCAGTGGACCGCCGAGATGTTCCTGCTCTTCCACCTGCAGCGCCCCGACGTCCTCTCCGGCGGCGATCTCGGGATCCGCAAAGCGATCCAGGTCGAGTACGGGCTGGAGGAGATGCCGCCGCCGAAGCGGGTGCTGGAGATCGGCGAGCCCTGGCGCCCCCACCGCAGCCTCGCCAGTCTCTACCTCTGGGAGTCGCTCGCGGCGGTGCCCGGATGAGGAAGCGCTTCTGGATCGGCATCGCCGCCGTCGCCGCGATCGCGGTCGGCTCGGTCGTCGCCGCGATCGGCGTCTACGTCAACGACCACGACGACTTCCACCGGGTGCAGAAGGACGAAGCCATGCGGGCAGCGCACCAGGCCGAATCGGTTGCCGCCCTCTCGGTCGGCAAGCTTGCCACCGCGGCGGCGTTCGCACAGACGCAGGCGGTCGTGAGCAAACACGATTTCCGGGTGGTCGGCCGTTCGCTGCTCGGGGACGGCGGCCTCGACGGCGCCGCCTGGGTACCGCGGGTGCCGGCCTCGCAGCGGGCCGCCTACGAAGCCGGCCACGGCGTCGAAATCCGCGAACGCAGCATCGGCCCCTTGCTCAAACGCGCCGCCGATCGCCCCGTCTACTACCCGATCACCTTCGGGACCAGCGAAGGCGCGCGCCCGAGCCGGGTGCGCGGCTTCGACCTCAGCTCCGACCCGCTGCGAGCCCGCTACCTGCGGCGGTCCGGCATCACCGGCCAGGCGGTGGCCACTCCGCTGGTCCGCCTCCTGATCGGCGGCCTCGGGATCAACGTCTTCCGGCCGGTATACCGGGATGGGGCGCCGGTGGCGACGCCGGCCGAGCGGCAGCAGGCGCTGCGAGGCTTCATCGCCGGCAGCTTCCGGGTCCCCGACGTCGGCAACGCGGCTCTCGCCGTTCTGCCGAGCGACGTCGAGGTTCAGCTGCAGGTCAATCACCAAGTGGCATTCGGGGCGAGCGGAGAGCTCGACGACGCCGCCAGTGCCCCCGTCCACATCGCCGACCGAACCTGGCTGCTGACGCTGAAGGAGCCGGGGTCGCCGCCGATCGGACTTCCACTCGCCCTCGCCGTCCTCGGCCTCGCCCTCGCCGGCCTCCTCGCTTCGCTGGTGGTCAGCTGGAACCGCGGCGAGCGCATGCGCGAACTCGAACGGCAGGCGAGCCAGGACTCCCTCACCGGGCTCGGCAACCGGCGCCGCTTCGAGGAAGACCTGGCGGCGGCGATGGCGCGCAGCCGTCGCGACGGCTCCACCGGGGCGCTCCTGATCCTCGACCTCGACCACTTCAAGCGCATCAACGACTCGCAGGGCCATCCCGCCGGCGACCGGCTGATCAGGGCGGTGGCGGAGACGTTGCGGCGCCGAACCAGGACGGGCGACTCCCTGGCGCGGCTCGGCGGCGACGAGTTCGCGGTGATCCTGCCGCGCTGCGGCCAGGAGGAGGCGCGGACCGCCGCCGAAGCGATCGCCAAGGAGATCCGCAAGCACGACTCCGAGGAGGAGACGGGCGGCCCCACCGTCAGCGTCGGCATCACGATCTTCGGCGACGATCCCCGCACCAGCCCCGCCACCGTCGTCTCGCAGGCCGACACGGCGATGTACGCAGCCAAGGACGAGGGACGGGACGCGGTCCGGGTGTTCGAGCCGATGTCGCTCCGCGAGGACGGCTCCCCCACCCGTTAGCGCGACAGCTCGGCGCGGAGGTCGAGCACCCGTTCCACCGCCGCCTCGAATTCCTCGCGGTCGAGGGCGCGGGAGCGGAGCTTCCACTGCAGCGCCCGCCAGGCCGCTTCGGCCGAGCCGAGGCGGGTGTAGAGCAGCAGGTCGGAGCCCGCGCGGGCGCCGGCGACGGCGGCCTCGTCGGGGCCGCCGAAGCGTTCGACGGCGGGGGTTTCGAGGGCGTCGGTGATCGTCACCCCCTCGAAGCCGAGGCGGTCGCGCAGCTCGCCGGTGGCGATCGAGCGGGTGAAGGCGGCGGGGTCTCCCGAGAAGGCGGGGTAGATCGCGGTGCTGAGCATCACCAGCCTGCCGCCCGCCGCGACGAACGCCCGGTAGGGCTTCTCGTCGACGCTCCGCAACTCCCGCTTGGAGAGCTCGATCCGTTCGACCGAGAAGTCGGTGTTTTCGGTGGCCGCGCCGAAGCCCGGGAAGTGCTTCCCGGTGGCGGCAATGCCGCCGGCCTGCAGCGCCTTCGCGAAGGGAAGGGCGGCAGCGGTGACGCGGGCGGCAGTCGAGCCGAAACTCCGTTCGGTTTCGGCGATGACGCCACCGAGGCGAGCGACATCGAGCACCGGCGCGAGGTCGACGTTGACCCCGACGTCGCGCAGGTTGGCGGCCGTCTGGCGTCCCTGGCGGGCGCTGAAGGCGGCGCCGCGGGCGCCCATCGTCCGGGCTGAGGCGCTCGGCGCGCCGCTCAGCCGCTTCACCTGCCCGCCCTCCTGGTCGACCATGATCAACAGCGGGCTGCGCAGCTTCGGCGGCCGCGGGATCGCCTGCAGGCGCGCGATCAGGCGACGGCCGGCGGCGCGGCTGGGGAAGTTGCCGGAGAAGAGGACGACGCCGGCGACGCGGCCCTCGTGGATCGCGGATCGCAGACCCGGACCGATCGAGGTTCCGTTCAGGCCGACGACGATGCGCTCGCCGGCGAGCTGCTCCAGGGGCAGGGTTTCGGCGAGGCTCGGCTCCGGCGGCGTGGCCCCGTCCCCGAGGGTGACGCCGAACGCGAACGCCCCGATCGCCAGGCAGGCGAGGGCGATCAGGGCCATCCCTCGCCTCCGCGCCACAGCTCGCTCCATGAACCGATCCTAGGCGTCCGGGCGGCTTCCTAGGCTGCGCCCTGATGCCCCCCTTGATCACCGCCGAGGAGGCCCGCGCCTACGGCCGCCTCACCGAGCACGCCGAGATCGAAGCGCTGGTCGAACGCGCCTGGGAGGTGCGGCGCGAGAACTTCGGCAACTCGACCGACATGTGCTCGCTGGTCAACGCCAAGTCGGGCGGCTGCGCCGAGGACTGCGGCTTCTGCGCCCAGTCCCGCTACGCCGAGGCGGACACGCCGATGCACGCGATGATGGAGCCGGAGCAGATCCTCGAACACGCGAAAGCGGCCGAGGCCGCCGGCGCCCACCGCTTCTGCATGGTCACCCAGGGCCAGGGGCTCTCGAAGCGGGACTTCGAGAAGATCCTCGCCGGCACCCGCCTCGTCGCCGAGCAGACCAACCTCAAGCGCTGCGCCTCGATCGGCCACATGTCGAAAGAGCGGGCGAAGGCGCTGAAAGATGCGGGAGTCCAGCGCGTCCACCACAACGTCGAGTCGGCGCGCTCCTACTACCCCGAGGTCTCGACCACGGTCCGCTACGAGGGCCGGCTGCGGACGATCGAGGCGGTCAAGGAGGCGGGGCTGGAGACCTGCGTCGGCGGCATCCTCAACCTCGGCGAGAGCGAGGAGCAGCGGGTCGAGATGGCCTTCGAGCTCTCCGAGATCAACCCGACCTCGGTCCCGATCAACCTCCTGATCCCGAAGGACGGAACGAAGTTCGGCGACCGCGAGGTGATGGACCCGTGGGAGGTCGTGAAGTGGATCGCGATCTTCCGCCTGATCATCCCCGGCGCCCTCTTCCGCCTCTGCGGCGGCCGGGTCGAGAACCTCGGCAGCCTCCACAAGCTGGCGGTCAAGGCGGGACTGAACGGGGTGATGATGGGCAACTTCCTGACCACGCTCGGCGCCGAGCCGGCCGAGGACCGGGCGATGTTCGAAGAGCTCGGCCTCAACGTCGCCCGCCAGCCCGACAACGGCGCCAACCCGCGTCCCGACAACCGCTCCGGCTGGCTCGAGGGCGAGGCGCCGGCGACGCCGATGGACGAGCTGGTCGACAGCCAGGAGGAGGCGAACTTCTGGGACCCCTCCAACCAGCTGCGGGTCGTCAAGAAGGCGAAGAAGCCGCCCTCCTACCCACGGGCGGCGTGACCGACGTCGCCGAGCGGCTCGAGGAGCTCCGTGAGCAGGGGCTCTACCGGCAACTGAGACTGATCGAGGGGCCGCAGGGGCCGAGCGTGACGCTCGACGGCCGCCCGGTCCTGCTCCTCTGCTCGAACAACTATCTCGGCCTCGCCGACCGCGTTGGGGTGCGCGAGGCCGCCGCCGAGGCGGCGCTGCGCTGGGGGGCGGGCTCCGGCGCCTCGCGGCTGATCTCGGGGAACATGGAACCGCACCGGCAGCTGGAGGAGCGGCTGGCGGCCTTCAAGGGCTACGAGTCGGCGCTGCTGTTCGGTTCCGGCTACCTCGCCAACACCGGCGTCATCGCCGCCTTGGCGGGCAAGGGCGAGGTCGTCTTCTCCGACGAGCTCAACCACGCCAGCATCGTCGACGGCTGCCGGCTCTCGCGGGCGGAGACCTTCGTCTATCGGCACGGCGACCTCGAACACCTGGCCTGGGCGCTCTACCACCAGCGCGGCAAACCGGCGCTGATCGTCACCGACGGGGTCTTCTCGATGGACGGCGACGTGGCGCCGCTGGCCGAGCTGCTGGAACTGGCGCGGCGGCACGGGGCGCGGCTGATGGTCGACGAGGCGCACGCGACCGGCGCGATCGGTCCCGGCGGCCGCGGCTCGGTCTCCGCCGCCGGCCTCAGCGGCGAGGTCGACGTCGTGGTCGGGACGCTGGGCAAGGCGCTCGGCTCCTACGGCGCCTACGTGTGCTGCAACGAGGAGACGGCCGACTTCCTCGTCAACTCCGCCCGCCCCTTCATCTTCTCCACCGCACCACCGCCATCGGCCGTCGGTGCCGCGCTGACCGCCCTGGACCTGCTGGAAGCCGAGCCGGAGCTGGTCGAGCGGCTGCAGGCGAATGCGAGGACGCTGCGGACCGCGCTCGCCGCCGAGGGGCTCGGCGTCGGCACCGCTCGCAGCCAGGTCGTCCCGATCCAGGTCGGCGAGGCAGGGGCGGCGATGGATCTCTGCGAGGAGGTGCTGCGGCGCCGGGTCTTCGCCCAGGGGATCCGGCCGCCGACCGTGCCCGAGGGCTCCTGCCGCCTGCGCTGCACGGTGATGGCGACCCACAAGGCGGAGGAGCTGGTCTGGGCGGCGCGGCAGATCGGCGGCGCCGCCCGCGAGGTCGGCCTGCTCGGCACCCAGCCGCTCGCCGCCTGAGAGATGCCAAGCACCCCCGGCCTCTTCGTCACCGGCACCGGCACCGAAGTCGGCAAGACCGTGGTCGCCGCCGCGATCGCCAGGACCCTCGCCGCAGAAGGCAAGCGCGTCGCCGTCTTCAAGCCCGCCGTCACCGGCCTCGAAGAGGAGGGCGAGACCGACCACGCCATGCTGCGCCGCGCTTCCGGGTCGAGCCAGAGCGACGCGGAGATCGCCCCCTACCGCTACGACCCCCCGGCATCGCCCCACCTCGCCGCGGCGCTGGCCGGCGAGGAGATCGACCCCGAGCGCCTGCGGCAGGCCGCGCATGACGCCGCCGAGGGTGCGGACGCGATCGTCTGCGAGGGCGTCGGCGGCCTCCTCGTCCCGCTCTCCCCCACTTACCTCGTCCGCGACCTCATCGCCGACCTCGCCTACCCCCTGGTGATCGTCGCCGGCCCCGGCCTCGGCACCATCAACCACACCCTGCTCACCATCGAATCCGCCCGCACCGCCAGCCTCGATGTCGCCGCCGTAGTCCTCAACCCCTGGCCCGAGGAGCCGACCGAGATCGAGCGCTCCAACCACGAGACCATCGCCGCCCTGGGGGACGTCCCCGCCCTGACCCTCCCCCGCCTCGCTCTCAGCGATCCGGACGACTGGCCGCCACTTCGTCTCTAGACGATCACGTCGAGGTTGCCGCCGTTCACCTCGACGGTGAACCCGGCGGACTCGGCGATTGCCGCCGCGCCCCCAGGATCGCCCGCCGGCTTCTTCGCCCGCAGCAGCGCCCGCGCAACATCGCCGCGCACCGCCTTCGCCATATGCGAGACGGCTTTGCGCTCGCCGTCGTTCTCGGCGAAGGCGCGAACCGCGAGCAGCGTCGCCTGCTTCGGCTTCCACATCGTCGAGTAGGCAGCGGAGCGCATGTCGACGATCAGGTCTCCCGGCTCGTCCGGCAGCGCTTCGGTGAGCGCGGGTCGCCAGTACTTCGCCAGCGGCCCGATCCCCTCCAGTCGCTCCTTCGGTGGCAGGCGGTAGTAGGGGATGCGATCGTTCGGCCGCACAAATCCCCACAGCGCGCTGGCGATCAGGACCTGGCGCTGCGCCCTCACGGGCAGCTTCGGCAGCTCCAACCGCCGGTAGAGGACGCCGGTGTAGACCTCGGATGCCGGCGCTGCCGGCGCCTCGCGCAGGCCCGAATCGAGCGCCTCCAGCAACTCTTCCCGTCGCTCACTCAACTGATCGGCGAAGGCGAGCGAGTCGAGATCGACCGGCTCGCCCGCCTCGGGGTGCGCCTTGCCTTCCGAAGGTGGGAGCAGGATCAGCATCGGGGCGGCAGCCTATGCCGCCCCGACATCCCTAAGCAGCCTGCGCCGCCTCTTCCAGCTCCTCGGCGGCGAGGGCCTCGCCACCGGGGTTGGCCTCGGCCTCGGCCGCCTCGGGGCTGATGCCCTTCGCTTTCGCCCGGATCGCGGTGGCGCCGACCACAGCTCCCAGCAGGGCGACGAATCCGGAGACCGTCATCGCGTGGCCGAGGGCGTAGACGAAGGCTTCGCTGCCGGCCGCCATCACCTGCTTGGTCTGGGCCGGATCGAGACCCTGGACGTGCGGGACCGTGCCGCTGCCGAGCCCTTCGGAGACCTGGTCGCGCTGGGCGGCGTTCACCCCGCTGCTGCCGAGCAGCGAATCGAGCTTGGAGCTGACCAGGCCCTGGAAGATCGCCCCGGTGACGGCGACGCCGAGGCTGCCGCCGACCATGCGGAACATCGAGAGCACGCCGGAGGCGATCCCGGCTTTCTGCACCGGCACCGCGTTCATCGCCGCGCTGGTCATCGGCGACATCGTCATCGCGATCCCGATGCCGAGCAGCATGAACCCGGGCAGCAGGTCGAGGTAGCCGGAGTCGACCGCGATGCGGCTGAAGCTGAACAGCGAGGCGGCGACGATCACGAGGCCGCCGGCGATCAGCCAGCGCGGCCCGAAGCGATCCGAGAGCCGCCCGGCGACCGGCGCCACGCCGACGATCATCAGAGTCGAGGGCAGGAACCGCACCCCCGCCTCCAGCGGCGAGTAGCCGAGGATGTCCTGCATGTAGAGGGCGAGGAAGAAGAAGACGCCCAGCATCGAGAAGCTGATGATCATCGCCACCACGACCGCGCCGAGGAAGTTGCGGTCGCTGAGCAGGTCGAACTGCACCATCGGCGCCTTGACGCGGTTCTCGACCCAGACGAAGAGGGGCAGCGAGACGGCGGCAGCCGCCAGCAGGGCGATGACTTCGGTCGAGCCCCAGCCCCAGCTGTTGCCCTCGACCAGGGCGAGGATCAGCGCCGTCAGGCCGGCGGTCAGCACCCCGACCCCGGCGTAGTCGACGTCGCGGCCGACCGAGGTGTCGCGCGACTCGCGCACGGCGAACAGAGTCGCCAGCACAGCGCCGATCGCGACCGGGATGTTGATGTAGAAGATCGCCCGCCAGCTGACGTGCTCGGTGAGGAAGCCGCCCAGCACCGGCCCGATCGCCAGCGCCAAGGCCGAGACGCCGGCCCAGGTCCCCATCGCCTTGCCGCGCTCGTGGGCGGGGAAGGCGTCGGTGATGATCGAGAGCGTGCCCGGCATCATCAGCGCCGCGCCGACGCCCTGGACCACGCGGCTGATGACCAACGCGGTCTCGTCGACGGCGAAGCCGGCGGTCGCCGAGGACAGCGCGAAGATCACCACGCCGGCGAGGAACATCCGCCGCCGGCCGAAGATGTCGCCGAGCCGGCCGCCGGTCGCCAGCAGCACCGCGAAGGAGAGCGTGTAGCCGTTGATCGTCCACTCCAGCCCGCTGATCGACGCCCCCAGGTCCTTCTGGATCGAGGGCAGGGCGACGTTCACGACCGTGTTGTCGAGCATGATCATGAACAGCGCGAAACACATCGCGCCGAGCGTCCACCACTTGCGGTTGTCGTCGGTGATCAGGTGGCTGTATCGAGTCGTCAAGTGAGCTCACTTCCCTTCAGGTGCTGATAGGTCGTTGCGAGGTCTTCGCGATCCATCAGCGTCTCGACGGCGGCGTCGAGCTTGCGGCGCTGGGCGGCGCTGAGGGTCGCGACGAAGGATTCGATTCCGGTGAGGCGGACGGTGACCAGGGTGGCGACCAACTTCTTGCCCTTGGCCGTGATCTTCACCCGGCGCACGCGGCGGTCGTCCGGGTCCTCGACCCGGGTCGCCAGCTTCGGCTTCACCAGCGCATCGACCGCGCGGCTCATCGAGGGGACGGAGCCGCCGAACAGCTCGGCCAGATCGCTGACCTGCCAAGCGTGGGCGTCGTGCCCCAGCCCACCGAGCTCGAGCAGCACCTTGCACTGGGTCATCGACATGCCCGTCTCCTCGATCACCCGCAGCTGGTTGCCGCGGTCGTAGAGGAACATGTGGTGCATCAGCGCGGTCAGCCGCGCCGCAGTGTCCTTCTCAGCCGGCCCGACCTCCTTGCGAGAGGCAGCCTCGATTGCTTTCACGTCGGTCGCATGCATCCAGACAATAGTTGCACAGACGCAACCTTTTCAGAAGGGCAAAGGTTGTTCGTGTGATCGATATCACGCATATCCCTTCTATGTAGAAGCGCCCCGCCGATTCGGACGACTATCCCCTCAAGGGGGCGGTATGACCCCGCATGGCAAGCAGGCTCTAGACCGAGGGCCGGACGAAGGGGAGCAGCGGGGAAATGACTTCACTTTCGATTCGCTCGGCGGCATCCCAGAGGAACAGGGGAAGCGGAAGGTGTTCTTCTGGCCCAGCGACGCGAAGCGCTACCGCCGTGGTTCCCTCGATCTTCACGTTCATTGCGACATCGGGGAGGTTCCTGATGTCTGCATGGTTCTGGAATGCGGGATGCGCTCGGCTCCCCACCTTCCGGTGTTCAGAGCCATCCGGCAGGGCGTAGGTGACGAATGGCTCTCTGAGCCCCGCCGCGACGACCGGGAGCTTCTGGTGTTTGTCGCGGTTGGACAGGCGATAGAGGAGTCGCAAGAGGTCGATCCCGTCCTCCTCCCCACCGCCATCCGCAGGTTGCAGACTCTTGAGGATTGCGAGCGCAGGCTCGCTGAGCGCCTTCGTGTCGGAAGCCCAGCGACGACGTTCCTTGCATCGCTGCTTGTCCTCCCCTGGCCGGGAGGGTTCCCAGACCCCCTCAAAGTAGACCGGGAACATGGCGCTACTGCGCTGATTTCTCGGCACCAAGCTCGACATCAGGTGATCCAGCGAGGACCGCAGGTTGTAGATCGCATCGGCGGCGATGAGCGGGATGTCGGTGTTGGCCGGGTCGGCCGTGAAGGTGAGTCGCCAGACCTTGCGCTTCTTCTTGCCCTCGACCCGCTCTCTCACCGTGTATGGATGGCTACCCGAGAAGAGGTCGATTGCCGCTGGAAGGTCGATCAGGTGCTTTTTGGCTCGCGCAACCTTTGCGATGTAGGAGGGGACGATCATGGCCAGGGGAGAGGCTTAGGACTCGCCGTCAGGACTCGCCGTCGAAGTACTCGACGTTGCTCTCGCGACGGACGATCACGTCGGCCGCGGGGTCGCCGGTCCAGATCCCGACCTTGTCGCTGTCGGGATAGACGGTGGCGGTAGGGACGACGACGGTGGAGAACATCAGGACGCGGACCGTCTCCTCGGTCTCGTTGCGGACGCCGTGGGCGCCCTCGGCCCCCTTCGGGAAGAAGACGACGTCCCAGGGCTCGAGCCGATCGCTGCCCTCGGGGTGGCGCAGGGTCGGGTTGCCCTCCAGCACCAGCAGCCACTCCTCCTCCCCGCACTCGTAGTGGTAGGGGCAGATCGACTGGCCCGGCGGCAGCTCGTAGACGCTGATGCCGGATTCCTCGGCGCCGCCGAGCAACTTGCCGAGGCGGGCCATGCCGCTTCGGAAGCCCTCGGGGTCCTCGTCGTCGAACTCGAACTGCGGGTTGGCGATGTTGATCCGCTTCATATGACGAAGCTAGCAACGCGCTAACTCGGCTCGTTTCGAGTCCCGGCTGCCGCCGAGCGCGGGGCTAACGTGCGAGCGGATGCAGCCCGACTACGCGCAACTCGATCGCGACTACGTCTGGCACCCCTTCACCCAGCAGCAGGGATGGAGCGAGGAAGAGCCGCTGATGATCGAGCGCGGCGAGGGCTCCTACCTCTTCGACACCGACGGGCGGCGCTACTTGGACGGGACGGCGGCGCTCTGGTGCAACGTCCACGGCCACCGCCACCCGACGATCGACCGCGCCGTCCACGAGCAGCTCGACCGCGTCGCGCACACGACGATGCTCGGCCTCTCCCACCCCGGCGCGACCGAGCTGGCGGCACGGCTGGTCGCGATCGCGCCGGAGGGCCTCTCCCGCGTCTTCTACTCCGACTCCGGCTCGACCGCGGCCGAGATCGCGCTGAAGATCGCCTTCCAGTACCAGCAGCAGCGCGGCAGCGAGCACGCCCGGCGGATCAGGTTCGTGCGCCTGCGCGAGGCCTACCACGGCGACACGATCGGCTCGGCCTCGGTCGGCGGCATCGACCTCTTCCACTCGACCTACCGGCCGCTGCTGTTCGAGACGCACGTGGTCGAGCCGGGGGACGCGAGCGACCTCGAGCGCGTCCTCGCCGAATACGGCGAGGAGATCGCCGGGGTGATCGTCGAGCCCCTGGTCCAGGGCGCCGCCGGGATCCTCCTCCAGCCCGAGGGCTACCTGCGCGTCGCCCGCGAGCTCTGCGACCGCCACGGCGTGCTGCTGATCTGCGACGAGGTGGCGACCGGCTTCGGCCGCACCGGGACGATGCTCGCATGCGAACAGGAAGGGGTGAACCCCGACCTGATGTGCCTGGCGAAGGGGATCACCGGCGGCTACCTGCCGCTGGCCGCGACCCTCGCCACCGAGGAGATCTACGAGGGCTTCCTCGGCAACTACGAGGAGTTCAAGACCTTCTTCCACGGCCACACCTACACCGGCAACCCGCTCGCCTGCGCGGCGGCGCTCGCCAACCTCGACGTCTTCGAGCAGGAGCGGACGCTCGAGCGCCTGCAGCCGAAGATCGCCCTGCTGGAAGAGCTGCTCGCCGGCGTCGCGGCGATGGCCGAGGTCGCCGAGGTGCGCCAGAAGGGCGTCATGGTCGGGATCGACCTCGGCGACCACGACGACTCGCTGCGGATGGGCCACCGGGTGACGATCGAGGCCCGCAAGCGCGGCGCCTTCATCCGCCCCCTCGGCAACACGGTGGTGCTCATGCCGCCGCTCTCGATTGGCGAGGACGAGTTGCGAGAGCTGGTCAGCATCGCTCGTGAGTCGGTGGCGGCGGCGATCGCCTCGGCGCCTATCGATCTCTCGCAGTTCCCCCAGGCCGCCTGAGTCGCTTGACGTTCGCTGAGTTAGCCCGGCTATAGGCGGGTCAACTCAGCAAGCGCCGATACTCGCTGTGATGGATTCCGAGCCTGACCGTAGTACGGGCATGGAGCAGACGCTTGTCGCAGACGCCAAAGACGCGCCGCGCGAGGCCGACCTCGCCTTCGACCGCCTATACCGCTCCAGCCGCGACGACGTCTACGCCTACGTCGCCGGCCTGCTGCGCGACGAAGCGGCGGCGGAAGAAGTCACCGCCGCCGCCTTCGAGCGCGCCTACCGCAAGCGCAACCGCTTCGACCCGCGTCGAGGCGAGCCGCGCGCCTGGCTCTTCGGCATCGCCCGCAACGCCGCCCTCGACGAGCTGCGCCGCCGCGGCCGCCAGGCGGAGCTGACGACCGAGCCGGCGGACCTCGACAGCCTCGGAGCCCACGAGGGAGCCGAGCACAGCGAGCGCCGCCTCGCCGTCTCGGCCGCGCTCGAGCGCCTGCAGCCGGGCGAGCGCGAGCTGATCGCCCTCAAGTTCTTCGCCGGCCTGGGCAACGCCGAGATCGCCCAGGTGCTCGGTACGAGCGAGTCGAACGCCGGCACCAAGCTGCACCGCGCCATGACCAAGCTGAGGGAGGCATGTGATGGAACCGCTTAGGGACGACCAGCTGATCGCCGACCTCCAGGCCCTCCGCCCCACCCCCCATCCCGAGTTCGCCGCCGAGCTCGACAAGCGCGCCGCCGCGGGCTTCCCGCGGCGCCCGCGCCTCCTCCGAAGGGGTGCACCGGTCTTTTTCACCGCTATGCGGAACAAAGGACCGGCGGACCTTCGGCGCCTGCTGGTCCCGGCATGCGCCCTCGCCGTGATCGCAATCGCGGTAACGGCCGTCGTCGTCGCCACGAATCAAACCGAGACCCGTTCCAGCGGCGCAAGCGCGCTCGGCCTCCTCAACGGAGCCACGACGGAAGAAGCCGCTCCCGAAGCCTCCGAGAAGGCCCCGCAGGGAGCGGCCGCGGCACAAAGCGCCCCCTCGGCCGAGGCCGAAGAAGCGAGCGGAACCGCTTTCGAAGCCGAAGGGACCGTACCGGGCCTGCCCAGCAAAGTCGCGCCAAAAGACGTACCCCTCGCGCCTCTTCGTCACCGCGCCGTCGAACGCTCCGCCGAGGTCGTCCTCGCCGCCAAGCCCGACGACGTCGCCGACGACGCGACCAAGGTCTTCGAAGCGGTCCACGCCAACAACGGCATCGTCATGCGCTCCTCCACGCAGGAAGGCCGCGCGGGAGAAGCCGGCGCGACCTTCGAGCTGCTGATCCCCAGCGCCAAGCTCGGCGACGCGATGGCCGCCTTCTCGGAGATCGACCACGTGCGCTCGCGCCATGAAGCGACCGCCGACATCACCACCCCCACCGTCAGCGCCGCCGAACTCCTGAAGGAATCGCGCGCCCGCATCGACAGCCTGCTCGCCCAGCTCGAGGCGGCGGAAACCGAAGAAGAGCGGGAAGCGATCGAAGCCGAGCTGCGGCACGAGCGCCGCCACGCCGGCCGCCTCGCCGCCCAGCTCACCCACCTGCACCGCCGCGCCGACTTCTCCCGCGTCTCGCTGCGGATCGAAACCGGCGGCGCCGACGAATCCTCGGGCGGCGGCGCTTGGGGCATCGACGACGCGTTCCACGACGCCGGCCACGTCCTCACCGTCGCCGCCGCGGTCACCCTCGTCGCCCTCGCCGTCCTCGGGCCGATCGCCCTGATCGCGCTCCTCGCGTGGCTCACCCACCGCGCCTGGCTCCGCCGCGAGCGCCGCCGCGTCCTCGGCTGAGCACGTAGGCTCCTCCGATGGAGGAGCGAAGGCGCGGACCGGCGGAGATGCCGAACTTCGGACCGCCGTCGACGCCGCGGTCGGCGGCCTCGGTGGTGCTGCTGCGACGGGGCGGCAAGCACTCGCAGCGGGCGCTCGAGGTGCTGATGCTGCGGCGCAGCGAGGAGGCGAAGTTCATGCCGGGAGTCTGGGTCTTCCCCGGCGGCTCGGTCGACGAAGCCGACGGCGCCGACGAGGCCGGCCTGCGCGCCTGCGCCCTGCGCGAGCTGGCCGAGGAGGCGGGGATCGAGCTGTCCGTCGAGGAGGAGCTCGTCCTCTTCACCCGCTGGATCACCCCGGAGGTGATCGCCACCCGCTTCGACGCCTGGTTCTTCCTCGCGCTCGCCCCAGCCCATACGCCGCCGCAGCCGGACGGCGTCGAGACGACCGAGGCGCGCTGGTTCGAGCCCGCCGCCGCGCTCGCGGCCCAGGAGGCCGGCGAGCTCGTCCTCTCCTTCCCCACCCTGACCCAGCTCGGCTGGCTCGCCGAGTTCCCCACTTCCGACGAGGCACTGGCCGCCTACCGCGAGCGCACGATCGAGCCGATCCTCCCCAAGGTGATCGCCGACGACGGACCCGAACCGCGGGTCGTCCTCCCCGGCGACCCGGACTATCCCGCCTGAGGCTGCTGGTCCGGAAACGGCTCCAGCCCCGCGTGCCAGGGGCCGGGCGGGTAAGTGTGGATGCCGCTCTCGTCCATCTCGCTCTGCAGCCGCCGGAACAGCTGGCCCGCGCTCTTCAGCACCGCTTTCAGTTCTTCCTCGGTGCGCTCGCGCAGGCGCCAGAGGAACCAGAGCTGGCGGTCGTTGACGCCGAAGTCGATCTCGCCGGTGATCGTCGTCACCCAGCCGAGGAAGCCGGGGCTGAAGAGCTCGCGCAGGGCGACCGGGTCGTACTCCTTCGGCACCGTCGCCAGGAAGCGCTTGTTGAAGTCGATCGACTCGAACTCGACCTTGCGCTGGAAGCGCTGGGTCACCACCTCGTGCCCCTCGATCGACTCGACGTTGAAGGCCGGCACCACCTGCGCCAGGTCCGGCATGTGGGCCTTGGCGAGGACCGCGGTCGGCAGCACCGCCTTGTTGAACAGGCCGCCGACTTCCTTTTCGTCGGCGTCGCAGGATGAGCCCCAGAAGCCCTCGCTCAGCTGCCCGGTCAGCCGGTTGACGCCGCCGACGCAGAGGGCGACCGGCCCGTCTTTGGGGTTGATCCCGCCCACCGGCTCGTACGCGACCCCGTTGCGCTCGCCGTAGCGGCGCACGATCTCGGTCCATTCCTGCGCTTCCTGCTTCGCGCCCACGGCGCGATCCTATGTCCCCGGCGTTCGTCCTTATTCGCCCGCAGGGCTATAAAAGACGAACGCCGCGGCGTTAGGATGCCAACGAGCCCGGTCCCCCAACAGGAGCCCACATGACCATCGTCATCATCGTCGTCGTCGTAGTCCTCATCCTCGCGGTCCTCTACTACATCGGGAAGCGCAACTCGATCATCGCTTCGCGCAACCGCGTCGACGAGTCCTGGAGCGGGATCGACGTGCAGTTGAAACGGCGCCACGACCTCGTCCCCAACCTGGTCGAGACGGTCAAAGGCTACGCCGAGCACGAGAGCGCGACCTTCGAGAAAACGACCCAGGCCCGGGCCGCGGCGATGCAGGCGCAGGGGGTCGAGGAGACCGCCAAAGCCGAGCAGCAGCTGACCCAGGCGCTGGCCGACGTCAAAGCCGTCGCCGAGAACTACCCGACCCTGCGGGCGACCGAGAACTTCCAGCAGCTGAGCCGCAACCTCTCCGAGCTCGAGGACGAGATCCAGGCCTCGCGGCGGATCTACAACTCCAACGTGCAGTCCTACAACACCTCGATCCAGCAGTTCCCGGGCTCGATCATCGCCAACCAGGGCGGCTTCACCCCGCGCGAGTACTTCGAGATCGACGAAGCCGACCGCGCCACGCCGCAGGTCAGCTTCGGCAAATAGCGGGACTCCGCGTCTCTAAGATCCAATGGCAATGACTACGGAGACCAAGGACGTCACGCTCTGGATCTGCGAGAGCTGTGGCTTTATCTATGACCCCGCCGTCGGCGACCCCGACGGCGGCATTCCACCCGGCACCGCCTTCGAGGACATCCCCAAAGACTGGTTCTGCCCGGTCTGCGGCGCCCGGACCAGCGACTTCCGGCCGCTCGAGCCCGGCGAGGCCTAGGAACCGCCGTTAGGCTTGACTGGCTGATGAGCCAGTACGACTACGACTGGGTGATCGTGGGCTCCGGGTTCGGGGGCTCGGTCTCGGCCCTGCGCCTGGCCGAAAAGGGCTACAAGGTCGCGGTCGTGGAGTGCGGCAAGCGCTTCACCGACAAGGACTTCCCGAAGTCGACCTGGGACGTCCGCCGCTACTTCTGGGCGCCGCGGCTGGGCCTGCGCGGCATCTTCCGCCTCTCCACCTTCAAGGACGTCTCCGTCGTCAGCGGCTCCGGCGTCGGCGGCGGCAGCCTCGGCTACGCCAACACCCTCTACGTCCCCCCCGCGAAGTTCTTCAAGGACCCGCAGTGGGGCGACCTCGCCGACTGGGAGACCGAGCTGGCGCCGCACTACGCCGAAGCGCAGCGGATGCTCGGCGTCGCCGACGTCGAGACCGACGACGCCGCCGACAGCCTTCTGCGCGAGTACGGCGAGCACATCGGCGTCGGCGACACCTACCGCAAGACCCCGGTCGGGATCTTCTTCGGCCGGCCCGGAAAGACCGTCGCCGACCCCTACTTCGGCGGCGAGGGCCCGGACCGCACCGGCTGCAGCCTCTGCGGCCGGTGCATGGTCGGCTGCCCGCACGGCGCCAAGAACACGCTGGTCAAGAACTACCTCTACCTGGCCGAACAGCGGGGGGTCGAGGTGATCCCCGACCGCACCGTGACCGAGATCCGCCCGCTCGGCGCCGAGGACGGCAGCGACGGCTACTCGGTCAGCAGCGAGCGCTCGGGAATGATCCCCGGCCGCGGCCGCCGCACGATCAAGGCGCGCGGGGTCGTCGTAGCCGCCGGCGCCCTCGGCACCAACAAGCTGCTGCAGCGCTGCCGCCTCGGCGGCGCCCTGCCGCGCATCTCCAATCGCCTCGGCGAGCTGGTCCGCACCAACAGCGAGATGATCCTCGCCGTCACCGTGCCGGACGACTACCCGGACGACCTGACCAGGCGGGTCGCGATCAGCGGCAGCATCTACCCCGACCACGACACCCACATCGAGACCGTCAGCTACGGCAAGGACGGCGACTCGATGAGCCTGCTCTACACGCTGCTGGTCGGCGACGGCACCAGGGTCACCCGGCCGCTGAAGCTGCTCGGGCAGATCGTCCGCCACCCGCTGCGCTTCGCCAAGGTGCTGTGGCCGCAGGGCTGGTCGCGGCGCACGATCATCCTCCTGGTGATGCAGACGCTCGACAACGCGATCGCCCTGCGCCCGCGGCAGAAACGCTCAGGCAACGTCTGGCTGCAGACCGAGCAGGACCCGGAGAAGCCGAACCCGACCTTCATCCCGGTCGCCAACGACGCCGCCGAATGGCTCGCCAAGCGGACCGGCGGGGTCGCCCAGAGCTCGGTCACCGAGGCCCTCTTCAACGTGCCGAGCACCGCCCACATCCTCGGCGGCGCGGTGATCGGCCACGGCCCCGAGGACGGCGTCGTCGACGGCCGCCAGCGGGTCTTCGGCTACGA
>Ga0157372_10001137_pt1 | contig 28927 bp, 24 predicted proteins | sample C55metaG_FD_115307 | JGI IMG/M metagenome (GOLD analysis project Ga0157372, IMG submission 115307) | Corn rhizosphere microbial communities from Kellogg Biological Station, Michigan, USA - C5-5 metaG | ecosystem: Host-associated > Plants > Roots > Rhizosphere > Soil | place: USA: Michigan...
GAGCTGTTGATGATAATTCCCGCCGGTGTGGCAGAGAATGTTCCCCCGCTTGTACCTGTGATGGTGGCAGCAGGATCGGTATCATTTGCGCAAAAAGCGGAAGAAGAGTAAGTGAAGGATGGATCGTTTGCGGATGTCACTGTTACAAGCGCATTGTCGCAGACAGATGCCGTAACGCATCCGCCTTCAGCGCGCACAAAGTAATCGGTGGTGGCTGTAGGCGATACGCTGAACACGCCGCTTGTATTTGATGCAACTGCTGTTCCGCCGCAGCTGCCGGAATATAAATGCCATGCGGTGGCATCGTTGAGGCTGCCGCTTACGGTGATGGTGGAAGTACTGCCGCTGCAAACAGATGTTGGCGACGCTGTTACTGATGTGAGCACCGGATCATTGCAGGGCATCGTGTAGGTCACCGTGAGCATAGGCTGCTCTGTAGCTGAAAAGAACTCACGGCTTGCAAAGCGCTTGGCGGTGCCCGATGTTGATTCGTTGCCGATGAGCTCCCAGCCGAAGTTGGTCGCCGCTGCATCCAGCCACGATTGCACATCGCTCGCCATCTGTGAGGATGTCCAGGTGTAAGCGCCCGTTGTGTCCACTGCTGTTGTCGCAGAAGCCGAGGGGGTGTAATCGCCGCCCGCAGTTGTCCACATGGAACCCGGATAAAATGTATGGATCCAGGTAGCATCGTTGGTTGCAGAGCTTCCGCCACCGCCGCCGCCGCCGCCGGCAAAGGAGCTTCCTTCGCCCCAGTCGGTACTTATGGTATACAACCCGATGCTGTTCGGCCCGGAGGTGGTTTGATCCATGGTGAGCGTAAGCGTTACGCCGGTAATTGTTGCGCCTGCGGGAACAGTGCCTGCCACATCAAATTTGATGACCGATCTGCGGATGCGGTTGGATCCTGTTGTGCCTACAAAAAAGTGATCGCCGGCGCCGTTGGAAAGACTGCCCGAAGCATTTTCGTAGAGGGTATTGTCCTTTTCAGGGACAAGGTTTACGGTGGTTTGCGCCTGTGTGTACATACAAGCTCCTGCAAGCAGGGTGAGGGAGAGTATCAGTTTCTTCATGGTTTATAATTGTGCTGTTCCTGCAAATATAAACCAATTTAAAGAACCGGGAAAGTCAGCTTCCGAAAGGGGCGAGCAGGAAGTCGATCTGTGTATCGAGATCGTACAGGACCTGGAAGCTTCGCATGTTCTTCCGGCAGTAGGGCTCGATGAGCCGGATCATGTTCCTGTAACCTTCCAGGGTAAGGTCGCAAAAAAAGAGCTGATTATCCATGGTGAGAATGCCCTCGTCCTCTTCGGCAAGATGCAGGATCAGCCGGCAGTTTACGGGCTCAATAAAATCAAGCTTGCCGAGGTCGAGCGAAATGCGCTTCTCCACAAGGTGTTCCTGTATGGCCTTTCTCAGCAGCTCCGCTTCCTCCTTATCAAAATCGTAGAGGCGGATCACCTGGTCGTTATACTCGTTTACTTCGTCAACAAAGTCCAGTTTCATTTTTTAGTTTTCTCCTTCTCCAGCATCTCGATGAAATTTTCCAATTGCTCGTTGTCGAGGTGCTTCGCTTTAATGATCTTGTTCTCATCCAGCAGGTACACGATCGGGGTTTTGTAGATGTCCCACAGCTTTTTGGTGACGGCCCTTTTGTAATCATCCTGCTCGATCACGTTCACCCAGTTGAGGTTATGTTCCCTGATGAATTTTTTCCATTCATCAACACCGTCGTCGGTTTCAACTGCGAACACTTCCACACCCATTTTTTTCAGCTTGCTCTTATAGAGCTCCGAAAGTGCGGGAACGTCTTTCTTGCAATGCCCGCAGGAATAATCCCAGAAGATCACGATGGTGTATTTCGCTTTTACATCCCAGAGTGAAACTGTTTTGCCCGTGGAATCCTGCATGGAAATGTTCTGCGCTTTTTTTCCGAGCAGCAGGGGCTTGAGAATGAATGCGCGTTCCTTCACCTTGTACATGCGTGTGGAGTCGAGCCAGTTCACCTGGTTGGTCATGTAGTATTTGTCGACGATGTGCACGAACACGGCATCGAAGCCCATGCGCTTCGAGCTTTCATAATCGTACACCAGCAGGTTCACAAGGTATTTGAATACTTCGGGATTCGCTTTCCCTCTTTCGATGAGGTAATCCACGCCGATATTGATGGAGTCGGGGATCTGCGGCGTAAGCTTGTCGAGGTACTGCTTGATCTTGGGATGAAAGATGGGCGTGCGGAGCATGCGCTCGTCGCTGAAATCAAAATTATCCCAGAAATGGGTTTTGTAATAATGGTAGGCGAACAGTGTATCTTTTTTGCCGTCGGCCTGTACCGGCGCTTCGGGGATCTCCGGCTCATCGGTAGCTTTCAGGAGCTTTGTAATGAATAAGCTGTTGTTGGTTTTCAGGAGCTCTGCCTTGTAGGCTTTTACTTCTTTGTCGATGGCCGACATCTTATCCTGCAGCAGCTTAGCGGAATCCTTGTTGTTCTTTATTTTTTTGAATTGCTCACGCAGCGGCTCGATGAGCTTTTGCTGCTTTGAAATGAAATGCTGGTAATCGAAAAAGAGGCGGTTCTGCTCCGAGCCTTTCACCTTCATGCTTTTGATGTAGTCGGTAGTATCGGTTTCCATCGAAAAGTTCTGGACATCATCCATCACAAAATCGAAATACTTTTTGTTAGGCGAAGCATCGGGAAAAATGATGAGGTACATTCCTTCCGGGTATTTTTCCGTGCCTTTGAATTCGAATTCGCCTTTCGCGTTCGACTTTACGGAATCCTTCTTCAGCTGGAAATTATAATGGTAATGCGCAAGGATGCAGTTGCTTCCTTCCTTTAAACCTTTTACGGTGAATTTTAAATCGTATCCTTTTGCATCTCCCGCGAAGGAGGAAAAGGAACATGCGATCAGTGCAAGAGCGAATAGTCTGCGGTAAAGCGTTCTCATGGGAATTCAGTTAGCGTCGTTAAAGTTAGGCAATCCGGTGTTTCCGCAGGAAGCCGGGAAGTGTTAAAATAAGTTAAAGGCTTATTCTTTTTTGCAGTACTGATCTGATTCTTCCACGGGGTATTTCTTATCGAGATCGATGTTGTTAAAGCCTTTCTTATTTCCCCAGGAGAACAGCCATTCGAAGAACGGCAGCATCTTATTTGTTTTGATCTGCTCCAGGAAATACACCTCGTGCTCTTTTTCCTTGATGCCCATCTCATACAGAAGCTTATCGTGCTCCGTAATGCCGAGGGAATTGAAGTATTGCTTCATGCGGAAGTATTCGCATACGTTGCCGCTTTCCAGCCGCCCTGCAAAATAAAAAGGCATGAACCAGCCGATCACATAGCAGCTGCCCGAGATGATCTTGCCGATCACATGAAAGCGGAATTCATAATACTTTGAAACGGGAACATTGTATTGCTGCATCAGCTGCAGCACTTCCCTGCGGTGGTTCCATTCATCTTCCTCGATCTGCCGGATCGCTTTTTTCTCTTCCTCTTTTTTCACCGCGCCCGCATGTCCCTGGTAAGCGAATGCCGCGGCCTTTTCGGCGGAGTAAGCCATTTTCAGAAGATCGACGAGTTTCGGGTGATCGAGTTGCATGCTGTAAAGTTACGGTAATATTCTTTTCCGCTTTTTCCCGCCGTTTAATAAAATATACCTGCCGTTCACATATTGGCGGTAAAGAGCTTATTATATATGATTATATTTGTTAATATCCCCGACCTAATTCACTTCTATATGAAAAAGAACATACTCTTTATCCTCGTTTTAATGGCTTTTGCAACCGGCATGCGTTCGCAGATCACCGCCGGTTTGCGCGAACAGTGGCTGACCGGTGTAACATACGGTGTTTCAAGTTATGCTTACAGCACCGATTCAATGACTGTTTGTGAGGTGGTGGTAGACACAGGGCTTAATTGTACCATGAGCAGTTTGGGGCCATCGGCCGGTCTTTACACCAGCAATGCTTTCTATTTTGTTTATACGCTGCCTTATGCAGGAGATTATGCCGTATTTCAGCACATCAATACAAGCGGAAGTGTTCCCGCTATTTACGGGTCCTGCCACGGCATTTACAGTGACAGCATCCCGGTAACGCCAACAGACTGCCATGCATCTTTTTTCCTTGCTCCGGATCCTTCTGTTCCGAATGAATGGGTGCTTAACGATTTCTCCACGGGAAGCGGCACGCTGAGCTATTCCTGGGATTTTGGCGATGGAACTGTTTCCACACTGGCAAATCCAACGCATCTCTACAGCTCCATAGGAAATTACATGATCTGCTTAACCGTTTCAAGCGGGACCTGTACCGACACGTATTGTGATACTGCCTTCGTGGACATGAGCCATGCGGGAAACGGAGTGCTTAGCCTGAGAACGATGCGTGCACCCGTAGGAATAACCGAACATGCGGAAATTCCGGGCCTGCTGCTTTATCCCAACCCGGCAGAGGATGAGCTGACGCTGGAGAGTGAATTCATGAAGGGAACGCCTGATACGCAGCTAAGAGTTATCGATGTACTCGGCAGGGAGGTGATTTCTATTGCCGGGTTTTCTGCGCCGGGCAAGATCGACATTTCTGCACTTGAAAGCGGCATGTACCTGCTGAAGATCAGCAACAGCAATGGCCAGGCGGTTCGTTCCTTTATAAAAAAATAGCCGGCTTAATTAGCCGGCATTTCGTTCCTGTTTCATCAGTCTTTTACCCTGTTAAACTTCAATGCTTTCAGCATCCAGTCGGGCAAAGGTTTTAGGGCATCGCGCTTTCTCAGGTCAAGGTACCAGCCCAGCTTTTTCATGATCGGGATCTTTTTGGTTTCCACGAATTCGATCAGCGCTCCGTCCGGATCCTCGATGTACGAGAAATGTCCAGCCGCTTCTCCCATGTCGAATTTCTCGCCGCTGTCGACGGTGAAGGGAAATCCTTTTGCAGCGCAAAGCTCCTTCATTGCCTTTTGATTGGTGATGTCGAAGCAGAGGTGGATGAATCCCTGGTCGCCCCAGAAACGGTTCTCGAATATTTTACGCGGTGTGCGGTCGTATACTTTTATTAATTCGATCTCGCTTTCGCCAAGCAGCTTTGAGAATGCGCCGACACGCGGCTTGCTGTGACGCAGCAGCACCCTGCGCACGCGGTTTGTCCCGGAGGGAAGGTTCTTCAGGTCGTCGAATGTTCCTTCATTGTCATACACAACAAGGTCGTAGCCGAGAATATCCGAATAGAATTTTTTAGATCGCTCGATGTCGCTTACCCCGATCATCATCCCGGAAGGTCCGCCTGTAAGCTGCATCCCGCTGCCGAACCATGAATCGCTGTACACTACCTGGAACAGGTTGTTCCATGGGTCGCGGAGATAGAACGTTTCGTTTCCGGAAGGATCTTTCACGATGCCGCTCACAAGGTTTACATTTTTTGATTTCAGAAAATCATAAGAGCCTTTCACATCGCTCGTCTTCATGCGCGCGCAATAAAATCCGAGGTCGCCCAGCTGAATTTCAAATGCAACAGGCTCCGGTTTGCGGCTGGTGTACTGCCAGATCTCGAATCCGCCTCCGCCTTTCATGTTAATGGCAAGGATGGCGTGGCGCATGTGCGGTTTTCCGCCGGTATAAGGCAGCATCAGGTTGGCTTCCGCCGCTTCTTCAAAAATGGGGATGTCCATGCCGAAATGCCGGCGGTACCAGTTAAATGCTTCATGTACATTCGGGATGCCGATGCCTACCTGCTGGATGCCCGCGATTGTTGGTTTACTCATAACTACTAAATACTAATTAATACGAATTTTACGAATTACGAATCTGTGTTTGTGTGTCATCCCGAGCTTGCCCGAGGGATCTTATTCCAAAGCGAGCTAATTGCTAATTTATACGAATCTACGAATTACGAATCCGTGTGCTACTCCGGCTTCTGCTTCCTGATCATTTTTGAGAACAGCTTCGGGAAAAAACGCTTTACCCATACTGCTTTCAGCTCTTTTCCGCCGATCAGCACTTCTTCCTTGTTGGTGATGATCGCATCCAGGATCTGCTTTGCGCATTCCTCCGCGCTTAGTCCTTTTTCGGTGCTTTCATCCATTTTGTTGAACCTGCCGCCGCTGCCCGTAACGGCATTCAGGGAGATGCTGGTTTTTATTTTGCCCGGACAAACGATCAGCACCTTTACATTGTCCTTGTATATTTCCATCCGCAGCGATTCAAAAAAACCGTGCAGGGCATGCTTGGATGCGGAATAAGCCGAGCGGAAATAAAATCCGAATTTGCCGGCAATGCTGCTCATGGCGATGATGTGCCCGCTTTGCTGGTTCAGCATGTGCGGAAGCACGCTTTTGGTAAGCGCAACCGTGCCGAAAAAATTCACTTCCATGATCTGCCTGTCGGTTTCAATGGAAGTGTCCTTTGTAAGCGCCCGCTGGCTGATGCCGCCGTTGTTCACAAGTATGTCGATGCGGCCGAAGGCGGAGATCACGCGGGCCGTAAGCCCGGCGGCAGCGGAAGTATTGGCAAGGTCTAAGGGCAGAATGAGGGAATTGGAATCGTTAAGAGCAGCTGCCGTTCTCACACGCTCCAGCTCATCGGCCCTGCGTGCGGAAAGCACCACTTTGGCTCCTTCGGCGGCAAATGCCTTTACAAGCGCTTCGCCAATGCCGGAAGAGGCTCCCGTGATCCATACCACTTTATTGTTAAAAGTACCCATCGCTGCAAAAATAGCTTAATTTTTTATACTAACTTTGTGAAAGTTCGGGCGCCGATCTTCGTGGGAGCGCCTTTCAAAACACTAAAAACCGGCACCGGGATGTACAAGAAATTTCTGCTCGCTTTTTTTTCCGTTTTTCTTTTTGCCTGCACGGATATCGACGTGATCCCTATCCCGGATAATGTGCTGCCGGAGGAAAAAATGGCCGATATCCTGGTGGATGTGCATTTGATGGAAGCAACCATGAACATTCATGCAGGCACGTTGGGCAAAGCGAAGGGCGGTACGCCGATCGTGATGAACATCTATAAGAAACACCAGGTAAGCAAGGAGCAGTTTGATGAAAGCTATAAGTTCTACACCGAAAATCCCGAGCTGCTTGCCGAGATCTACCAGCTTGTGCTGAACAACCTGAGCAGGATGCAGGCAGAAGTGAATGCGAAATAACGGATCTTTTCCCGTGAAGTGGCCTGCCGTCAGGCTATTCGAGGTCTTTTAAAAACAATCTGCAGGTATCGCTTACCGATCGCTCCAGCGAAATGAATTCGTAGCCGGGAAATGCATCAAGGATCTTCCGGTTGGAGAAGCGGCTGATGCGGTGCGCAGAACGCGCCGTTTCCCTTGTGATCAGGGGAGCCGATCCGGTGAGCAGGCTCCTGAATTTATCCGCGCGCCAGGCAAGCGAACTCAGAAATTTTCCCGCTTTGATCGTTGCCGGCGATTTGCCGAAGCCTTTGTGAATAAGGTCGAAGAAATGCCTGAAGCTGGCATTCTCCGCGTTGAGCAGGAAGCGCTGGTTGCTGAGCGGGCTTTCCATCAGGCGGATCATCAGTCGTGCCACATCCCGCACATCCACAAAGCCATTGATGCCCGAGCTGTAGAATTTAATTCCTCTGTAGCCTTTGCTGAACATGTTCGGACTGCTTTGTTCCCAGTTTCCGGGGCCTACGATGAGCGACGGGTTCACGATCACCACGTTCAGCCCTTCTTCGGAAGCGCGCCATACTTCACGCTCTGCGCCGTATTTGCTGATGGAATAGTTTGAATTGTCGGGAGAGGATTTCCAGAATGTGTCTTCGCTGGTGAGTCCGCCGTTCTCAGCCCTTCCCAAAGCGGAGATGGAAGATACGTGGCAGAATTTGCGGATGCCCTTTTCCAGTGCAGCATTCACAAGGTTGGCCGTTCCTTCGATGTTGGTGCGCATCATTTCATCCTCGTGCGCCGCCTCAAAGGAAACCATTGCAGCGCAGTGATAAATTTCGGTGATGCCTTCCATTGCGTCGAGCAGCGAATATACATCCAGCAGCGAGGCATCGCGCCATTCGATGTTCTTTAAAAGTGTGTCGGGATCGGACGTGTAATACGAAAATACTTTCCGCACATTGGCAATGTTGCTGTTGCCGCGCTTCAGCACAACTACCTGCCTGCCGGAGCTGCAGAGCCCGTAAAGCAAATGTGTGCCAACCAATCCGGTACCGCCTGTGACTAATATCAATGTGAAAGATTTAGGATGCAAATTTACGATTAAATGGGGTACGGATCGCGAATGAAAACGAATGTTACGAATCTGTGTTGCCTCAAAGTTACAGGCCCCGATTCGTATAATTCGTTTCTGTTCGTTATCTGTAAAGGCTGAAAATCTTTATCTTTGCCGCAAAGGAACAGAAAATGAAAACCAGCTTCGTAGAAGAATTAAAATGGAGAGGCATGCTGCACGACATCATGCCCGGAACAGAAGAACTGCTGAACAAAGAAATGGTAACCGGGTACATCGGTTTTGATCCCACCTCCGATTCGCTTGGCGTAGGGAACATGGTGCAGATCATGACGCTGCTGCATTTCCAGCAGGCAGGGCATAAGCCAGTTGCGCTGGTAGGCGGCGCCACCGGTATGGTGGGCGATCCTTCCGGGAAATCTTCGGAAAGAAACCTGCTTGATGAAGCTACACTGAACCATAACCTCAGCAGCCAGCGCAGGCAGCTGGAAAAGTTCCTTGATTTCAACTGCGGGGCCAACTCCGCCGAGATCGTTAATAATTACGATTGGTTCAAAGGCTTTTCATTCCTTGAATTTATCCGCGATGTGGGAAAGCACATCAGCGTGAACTACATGATGGCGAAAGATTCGGTGAAGAACAGGCTGGAGAACGGGATGAGCTTTACGGAGTTCAGCTACCAGCTGGTGCAGGGATACGATTTTTATTATCTATGGAAGAACCGCGGGATCAGGCTGCAAATGGGCGGTTCCGACCAGTGGGGGAATATTGTTACCGGCACCGAGCTCATCAGGAGAAAAGGGCAGGGAGAAGCCTTTGCGATCACCACGCCGCTGATCAAAAAAGCGGACGGAACAAAGTTCGGAAAATCGGAAAGCGGGAATGTGTGGCTTGATAAGAGCAAAACATCCGCCTATAAGTTTTACCAGTTCTGGTTCAATGCAAGCGATGTGGATGTGAAGAATTACATCCGCATCTTCACGTTGTTCACTAAGGAAGAAATAGAAGCGCTGGAGGCGGAGCATGCCAAGGATCCCGGCCTGCGTGTGCTTCAGAAAGCCCTTGCGAAGGACATCACCACGCGGGTCCACTCTGCGGAAGATTACGAGGCTGCGGTAAAAGCTTCCGGCATCCTTTTCAAAGGCACGATAGAGGATCTTGGAAGTCTCGACGACGGCTTATTCAATGATATTTTTGACGGTGTGCCGCAGCGTGAGGTTTCCATCAGCGATGTAAATACCGGCATCAACGTGATCGACCTGCTGGTGGATAAAACGCAGATCTTCCCTTCGAGGGGAGAAGCGCGGAAGATGATCCAGGGCGGCGGCGTATCCATCAACAAAGCGAAAGTGAGTGATCCGGAGCTGGTGCTGAATGCCTCTTCGCTGATCAACAATAAGTATATTCTCGCACAAAAAGGCAGGAACAATTATTTTTTGCTCAGGGTTGTTTAGTGGCGGTATTGTAGATCACCGAAAGGAAGGGTGAGGTCGACATTGCAGGCTTCACCATCCGCAGCAGTCCGCTGATCAAAGGCGTTCGCGTATTCTCATACGTAGAGTCGTTGGCGGCATTCTTCACATTTCTTCCAAGCGTTCCTTTAAAGCGCTTGCCCTGGTTCTCCCTTTTTACCAGCGATACAAAATTCTCAACAAAGGCGGGCGTTTCATCGATCTCCGGCCAGTAGGCGCTGAAGAGGTCTATCTTTTCATAGTCGATGGGAAGGATCTCCACTTCCGGAAAATTTTTGCGGATGTATAAGTTCAGGATCACCGCCTGGTACTGGTCGGTTGCCACCGCGATCCTTTTAAATCCCAATTTCCTTGCCATGAGCACCGAATAATAAATGTTCTCCGTGCTGTGCTCCGCCTGTGTTTCAGAGAAGGTATGCCTGGAAGGGATCTTCAGCGAATCGGCGTAGATGCGCATGATCTGCCCTTCCACATACGGAGTATACACCGATGATCCCGAAAAGATAATATTCCTTGCAGTCTTCGTTTCATACAGGTATTTCGCCCAAAGGATGCGGGATTTCAGGATGAGCTTCATGGCGGGATCTTCATACGGCACGCCGGGAACGATGATCACATCGTAGGTGTCGTTTTCTTTTTCCTTTTTTTCTTTGTGCTTGTCCTGCGGATGTACATAGCTGCACAGGAACGTGATGGCGCAGCTCAGGAATGCGGGGGTGGAGAATCTTCTGTAGTTCATGGGGATGTAATTTTGAAGATTTGAAGAATGATTAAAAAACGGGCTTGCATGAAGTTTATTGCCCGGTGTTTTTTTTCTTCAACGATTTTGCGAATACCAACCGATGATATGATAGGTCAATCAGGTAATAAAAATCGGCTCCCACAAAACCGGATTTTCTGTTTTAGGTCAGTACCTAATTACCTTTTTCGAGTATAGTTTACTGTTACTTTGTAATTGAACAAAATATACGCCTTTGGGGAGATCACTGAGGTCAATTTCAATGCTATTCTTGCCAGGCGATAAACTAGTTGAGATTTCTTTAATTGTTTGCCCTAAAATATTTTTGAGTTCAATAGAAACATTTTTATTATCAATTAAATTAAACTCTATTGTAAAATTATTTGTTGCCGGGTTCGGATAAATGAAAAATTCGGTATTGGAACTATTTAGATTTTCTATTCCTGTTAGATTTCCGCAAGTATCAACATAGGTGGTACCAATCCATTTTGTAACAGGTCCGGTTGAATCTCCATTAATTAGTTTAAAGCCTCCACCAACATATAGATCACTTGTACTTTTAGTAAGACAGGTTGCATGAGTTAATTCGGTACCAAGGCTGCACCAATTGGTACCATCCCATTTAGCGATCTGAGGAGCAGGGATACCGCCGGCGCTCGAAAATACCCCCACCGCATATAAGAAGTTATCATAAACTTCTAAATCAAAAATTTGACCGTTTCCTCCAAAGTCTCCTATAACTCCACCGCCTACACTGCTCCAATTGAAACCATCCCATTTTTGGATATAATTGCCATAATTACCGTCTGCGATAGTAAATGTTCCAGCAACATATAACTCATTATTGTAAACTATCATATCCAAAACATCGTCCATCCCACCGTGGATGCCTGAGCCCAAAGTCGACCAAGTAAAGCCATCCCACTGTATAATGTTAATGACATTTCCTCCATTGTCTGCAATGAGGCCCCCAGCAACTATATTTCCTTGAAACAAAGTCATTGCCCTCACTGTATTCAACCCGAAGGACGAAGAATAAGGTAAGTTGCCAACAGCGTTCCACGATGTGCCATTCCATTTAGCAATACTTTTTACTCCTGCTGATCCTATACTATCAAAAGTTCCACCCACATATAAATCAGTACCATTTCGTAAAAAGCTGTAGATATTTCCATTCGGAAGAGTCGGTTGAAAGGGTTGCCAATTCACACCATCCCATTTGAGAATTGAGTAACACCCTCCACCTCCTAATAAAATATCGCCTTGGAAGTTAGTTAAGCTTAAGCCATATGAACATCCGGTAAAGGGTAGATTTGTCCAGTTCGTACCATTCCAACGAGAAACCCTGCAAGAATCGGAAAAGGACGAAAGAGAGTACAAATAGTTCTGGGTCGAATCATAATAAATATTAATCGGATCATAATAACTTGGACAATGGAGGTTATCCCATAACATAGATTGCGACTTAACCTTTATAGAGCTAACGAAAAATAGAAGAAAAAAAATAGCTATTTTTTTCATTTTCAACGGCTGTCTCACGAAGATACAAAAAAGGGTGCATCTCTTATTGAAAGATACACCCCTTTATTCTTACTGTTTTATTATTCTTTTTGACATTCGTCCTGTCTTTGATTCGGCTGTAATAAAATAAACTCCATTTGTAAACTTACTTAAATCAATGGTTCCTTCTGTAAATCCATCATTTAATTCCCTTTCTTGCATTAAAATTAACTCACCGACAACATTGTAAATTTTTATGTATACTTTCTGATCCTTTGAACTCATTTTAAAGTTAAAAAGGCCGCTGGATGGGTTCGGATAAACGAGTAATTGGCCGACACTGAAATAGTTTTCTTGTATACCTATTTGATTCGTAGGGTCGATCGTAAATCTAGAAATGTGGCAGTCATATCCAGGAGCGCCGAAATAATAATTTACAAACCATGCACCTCCCCCCGGATCCATGTTTAGGAAGTTTCCTGACTGAGCGCTTTTAGTACTTCCGACTAAGAAAAGCTGGTTCCAGTTGTTAGCTACTATTGAATATCCATCATCCCAGTTGTTGTAGCCAATATAGGAGCCCCAGACTGGAACAATCGAGTTGGTAAATGAAAGTATATATGCATCTGGATAGCCGCCACCTCCATAGCTTTGAGTGTAATATGGAGTTGATCCAAAAAATGTCACACCACTGTTATTCGTATAACCCGTAAAGAAAACATCACCTGTAATTGGATCAGTTGTAACGTCATAGCCCTGTTCACCGCCTGCAGATCCTCCAAAAAAAGAGGCCCATTTTAGGGATAAGTCCGCATCAAATCTCAGCATATATATGTCTTGAGTTCCACCGATAACACTGTCGCAATAAGTTCCAGTACCAGCATATTTAAAAGGGAAATCGTTACTTTGAGTAAATCCTGTAACATAAATATTGTCGTCTTTGTCTATCGCTATAGAATGTGCTTCGTCTGAGCCTCCCCCTCCGTAAAGTGTCGACCATTGGATCGCAGATGAACTCACCCCAAATTTCGCTAAGAATATATCACTACTAACTAAAGTACTATCAAAATAAGCTGGCAGGCCAGGATCAACAAAAGGAAAATTAGGACCTCCACCACCGTTACCCACGATAAAGAAATTTCCCACTTTATCGAATGCGCCACGAGAAATACCTCCTGTAAAATGTGTTGCCCACGTCCTTTGTAAACTAGTATTAAACGTTACAATAACGCTACCGTGGTTTAAACTGTCCCAATAAGCTCCCGGTTTTTTCTTTAATGAGTCCGTACTGCCGTAATAAGTCAGGTAAATCTTATCGGCATTATCAATATTCACATCCGGAAACTCATCATAATTATTACCCCCATAATAAGTCGCCCACTGTAAGGGAAATCCCAAATTATGAAATTTGGCTAAAAAAACATCAGAACCTGATCCTGCAGTATTATCGATATACGCACCTACAGGAGGTGACGAAGGAAATGGAATATTAGTTGTTGCGCCAGGGGATCGGATAATTGCACCTGTTAGAAACACATTGCCGGTGGAATTTACATCTAACTTGGCATGTATTATCGGTACTTGACTATCGTTATTGACGCCATAATAAAATGAGTACTTTCTTACCCCAGATTTATCAAACTTCACGGCTCCGATTAAATTATAAGCGTTGGGATTTGTAATGCCGACCGTGGTGGGAAAATTGCTGCTTTTTGTTTCTACCGCAGCGTATACATCTCCGTTATTGTCGGATACTACATCCGAGAACTTGTCGTCACCATTTGTCCCTCCATAATACGTGCTCCAAGTTAAATTTTTATAGGCTGCGGCAGAGGCGTGCGAGGTATTACCTTGGTCAATTTGAATGACTAATACTTTTGTACTATCATATGAACCCATATTAAATTTATACTTATTGGCGGCACCGTTGGTTTGCCAGTCCGCCGTCCATCCGGTTATTGGAACAATAACGTTGCTGCTATTCAATTGATAAACAGTTGGCCTATCAAATGATAAATCACCTATTACACCATGAATAGTTAATGTATTTGTGGTTCCATCCAAGTTAAACGATAAGCCGCCTGTAAATTCCGGTTTTATATTCGCCGGCACTCCGCCAGGTTTAACAACAAAATAAAGTTTAATCCCATTTTGATTACTATAATATTCAAGATCAACATTGGGATATATGTCCTTCGTTATTAATCTTTGATTCCCATGCAATTCGGTTACCCCATCAGCTATGTGCGCCAAATAATAACTAATGTAATCCTTTTGCTCCTCTAAAGGATATACTTTGGCGTTTGCATTAGCTTGGTGAAATGTAACATCAATTCTCTGCGCCGAGTCCGGAGAAGCTATACTGCTATCTAGCTTAGCGAAAACGAAAGAGAAGTTATTGTTTTGAATATAATAAGTTGGATAGCCTTTGTCTGTATAGTATTTTATTTGAGGAACAGGCGAATCGTTATCATCTAATATTTGCCCTTTGTTTTCATAGAAGGCAAAGCTATAAGATGGAGGTTCCGAATTATAGTCAGTTGGTTTGATTATATCTTTTTCTACATACCGAACGGTTGCATATTCAAAAACTCCTGTCGCAGTTTCGCTTGCGCCCGTGACCACAATTGCTCCTACAGTATCTATCGCAATATTAGTAGCTCGGTCATTTAAATGTTTGTCGCCGTCGAACACAATGCTCCACTGCACAATTCCCGCAGTATCATATTTGATCGTATAATAATTCAGATTATTCAAGGAATCGGTCAATGCGCTTCCTGTAATAATGATCTTTCCGCTGTTATCCATCGCCATGGCACTTGCCACGTCATTGCCGTTCAACGAGTCGTTGAAGGTTCGCGCCCAAATCAATGAGCCGCTACTGTTATATTTTAATGTTAAATAATCATCACCAGAACCGCTTGTACGTGAGCTACCTGTTACATACACATCTCCTGTAGTACTTACCTGGATACCATTTGCAATGTCGTTTAAGTGATCTGCACCGTCATAGGTTTGTTCCCATACAATGTTTAGGCTGGAATCCAGCTTGATGATGTCATAATCATAGCCATTGGAAAGAGTTGGAGTCATTCCGGCAAGGTAGAGGTTGCCACTGGCGTCCTGTACCATTGCGTGGACTTCCTCTATGCCGGTTGTTCCTCCTGTGCTGATTTTTACTGCCTGTTGCACACCGGAGGTGTTGTATTTTACTTCGGCCCAATCGTAAGTGGCCGTGCCCGTTTGCACTGCTCCGGAAATGTAGATGGAAGAACCCGATTTAATGATTCTCACCGGAACATCATTCATATTGCTGGTATGGTCGTACCGGGCAACAAACTGCTGAACACCAGATGAGCTGTATGAAATGGAAACAAAGTCGAGGTTAACGCTTGCGTTGTAGCTGCTTCCGGTAACCACAACAGTTCCATTGGTTGCCACGAAAATATCCGTACCACAGTCGTTCAGGCTTGCCCCGTCATAAGTCGCCCGCCATTGCTCCGTACCGCCGGAATTATATTTAACAACAACCAAATCTGAAAAATGGTTAACCGTATCATTCGTGATGGCTCCCGCAATATATACGTTGCCGCTGCCATCAAGTTGAATCGAGGTCGCAAAATCCTGGGAATGGTCTAAGCCATCAATTTGCCTGACCCATTGTTGTAATCCAGAACTATTAAATTTTGCCAGTAAAATATCATAGTCGCCCGCCGCTGATTGCGTTGCCCCGGCAACAAAGACATTTCCTGACCCATCTGTTCGTGTTACGTTCTTATAAAAAAAGTGCTGGGTTCCTGCGGTCGTCACCCAGTCTTGGAACACTTTCAACTCGCTTTGGGAATATATAGAGCAGCTCATAAGCCAGCCCATGAAAAAAAGGATTCTTTTCATGCTTCAGTTTTTTAGGTTAGTAAAAAGATGGTTGAGGGAGTAATTCTTGGCTAAGTTAGCATAAAGGGTGAGATGCACAAATTTTTTGGGCATTTATTATGGCCGCGAACAATGTAATTATTGCACAAGCAGGTTGCAGCCGCGAATGTCGCTGTTATCAAACCTTCCGAGCACTTCGAAAGAATTGTCCGGATATTTTTTGCCAAGGTCCTGCGTGGCAATGAAGGAGCAGGAGTTAATGTTCGCAAGGTCGATCACGTTGATGCCGCCTGTTCGGCCGTTGGGAAGAAAGCTGAACGGATCGTTGGTATCGCGGATCAGGACCTGCATCCAGGGCGGACAATTAAAAATGCCATTGCCTTTGGAGTAGCCCTGCGATAATAATTCCGTCATCCCGTATTCGCTGTGAATGGCGTTTACGCCAAATCCCTTGCAGAGCGTTTCGTGCAGCTCCTCCCGAACCATCTCGCGGCGCTTCCCTTTCATGCCGCCGGTTTCCATGATGATCGTGTTTTCCAGCTGCAGCGGTTCACTTTCGATGAGGTCGAGAAGCGCATAGGTAACACCGAGCAGGAGGTTTTTTTTGCCGCTGTTTCCGGGAAGTTTCAAAGCGGATTCACGCCGGCGCAGGGCGCTTAAAAGCTCTGCGTGATCATGCAGGTAGAACCTGCTGTATTCGTTATGGGATCGCTTCAACAGATCGTTCACCATGTAGATGAGCGAAGAGCCTTCCCGTTCGAGGTAGGAGGGCAGCAGCGCAAAAATGGCATAATCCTCAATGTTGCCGTAAAACAGCTCAAAGCCCTTGCGGAAGCTGTCCTCATACAAGGAAATGTCGTTTACAATGTGCCTGCTTGTTACCATCCCGGTGGTGCCGCTGCTTGTAAATACGGTAGCATCGGGGTTCTTCGTTCCGCTTACCACCTCGAAGCTTTTAAAGAACTCGACGGGCATGAAGGGAATGCCCTCGGTGCTTTCCACCGCTTCCGGACGGATGCCGAGGCTGTCGATGTACTTTTTATAAACCGGGTTTGCCCCGGCCTGCCAGTGGAAAACGGCAAGCGCCAGCTCGTTGAAGCGTGAAGCGGAAGAAATGCTGAAAATGTCGCTGCTGGCTGGTTTCAATGGCTGAGGCAATAATCGGGGATTTAAATACGTTTAGTATTGCTTTGCCCAAAATTAATTATTAATTTTATGATTACATTGATCCGGTCATGAAGCTTTACAAATATATTCTCCTTTTAGCCTTCGCAGGCAGCATGGTGCTTACAGCCTGCGTGAAAGAAAAAAATTTTCCGCCTGAGCCGCAGATTGAATTCCTGCGCTACCAGAAGTACGGATCGGATTCGGCCGACTGTGTGATCACGTTCAAGGATGGCGATGGCGACATCGGCCTGGTGGATGGCGATACCGTTTCGGCGAATGATTTCCAGATGAAATACCTGTACAAAGATACCGACGGCGTATACAAGCCTTTTGATGCGATCGATTCAACGGCTGCAATGGACACATTGTTCTACAGCTACCGTGTTCCCGACATTACGCCGGAAGGACAATACAAGGCGCTTGAAGGCGAGATCAAGGCCAAGCTGCGCTCGCACCCGCTTTATTTCCCGGGCCACACTTCCGTGAAGTTTGAGATCAGGCTTCGCGACAGGGCCGGTCACTGGAGCAACATCACCACGTCCAGCGAGATCATACCTTAATTAAAATATTCTTTCATGAAAGAGAACAGGATCGAACTCACGTTTACATGCCCCGTAAAATGGGACAGCATGAGCCCGGATAAGGCCGGCCGTTATTGTTCTTCCTGCAGCAAGCCCGTGAAGGATTTTACCAAGCAATCGGTGGAGCAGATCTGCTCCGATCCCCAAACTGCGAACTATGAATGCGGGAGCTTCTATGCAAGCCAGCTTCATAAGCCATTCGGCGACTGGCGCGATAAGCTCATTGAATACTACCAGGATCTTGTTACGAAAAGATCGTCAAAAAAAATGGCGCTGATGTTTGTCACGCTTCTTATCCTGATCTCGGGATGCCGCTCACGCAGGATGGGCGGGGCATACGCTTATGCCGGCAACTGGGATTACAAAGGCAATGCCGGTAAGGCTGCTGCGCAGGTTGATTCAGCTGCGGTGAAAGCTCCGGAGCTGAAGTAGTGCTGGTCAGTGTTTTTTGTCATGCTGACGAAGGAAGCATCTCTTTCCAATATGAACATTCTGTAAGCGTTTAGATCCTTCGACTCCACTTCGTTCCGCTCAGGATGACATTCCGCTCCGTTAGTCTGTCGCGGCATGGCGTAATCACTTAACTTCCGATCATTATTACGCCCCGAACAACGAACAGATCCAGTACACGGTGGCACCGAGTATCGCGCTGATCGGAATGGTAAGGATCCATGCCCAGAGCAAGCTCACTGTAACTCCCCAGCGCACCGCGCTCAGTCGTTTTGTAGCACCTACGCCGATGATGGCACCTGTGATAGTGTGAGTGGTGGAAACCGGGATTCCCATCTGTTCCGTTAAGAATAAGGTGGTTGCACCTGCTGTTTCAGCACAAACCCCTTCGAGCGGTGTTACCTTCGTGATCTTGCTTCCCATCGTTTTCACGATCTTCCATCCGCCGCTGAGCGTACCCACGCCGATAGCGATGTAGCAGGAAAGCGGCACCCAATCGGGCATCGATTTAATGTCGACAATGGAGCCGTTCGCAACGAGCGCTGCGGCAATGATCCCCATTACTTTCTGCGCATCGTTACCACCATGGCCGATGCTGAATGCAGCGGATGAAAGGAGCTGTGCGCGCTTGAACATGTGCGCCGAGCGCTTGGCCGTAGGCTCCTTGATCTTTTCGTTGTAAATGAACATGAGGCAGAAGAGCAGCAAGGCGCCTACGAGGCACCAGCGGAGGATCCTGTTATCGGCTTTCTCGATCTCTTTCTTCAGCTCCGCCCTCATATCGATCCGCATGGCTTTTGAAAAATCGTCGATCTTATCCGGGCTTACCGGGTATTTCGCATTCATTGCGCTGACCATCCCTTCGGGGCCAAGCTCAAAATATTTTTTCGTGATGGGCTTCAGGCTGTCAACGATCTGCTGTGTGGCAAGGTATTCATCCTTCACGGAAGGGTCGAGCTTCGACTTGTTCTTCAGCTGATCTATCCTGTAAAATGTATTGAGCTTGTCGCCGAGCTTTGTAATGGTAATTTCTTTCAGGTCGACGTTCTTTACAATGTTATCGGCAACGCCGTCTGCTCCATGCAGCTCATACGCCGAAAGGTAAGGCTCGCAGGCCTTCGCATTTGCGCGCGCCCGTTCAAGCTTCTGGAATTTTGTACTATCGTGCTTCACGTTCACTTCAATGGCATACTTATCCACCTTGAAGAATTTCTCCATGTTCTCTTTCATCTTATTCTCCTGGAAGCCAATGAAGAGGAAATAGAGTCCTGCCGCCGAAGCCGCGAGGATGCCCACTTTGAGCCATGTGCGGCGCTGTATGAAAATGAGTGTATAAATGATGGAGATGACCATACCGATCACCGGGGCGAGCAGGATGAACATTAATGTTTTTCCTATTTTGTCGCCATCGATGATCTCGTTGATGGGCATGATGCCTTTGCTGAGAAATGCGTAAGCCACTGCTGAGCCTGCAAAGCCGCCGATGAGCGTATGCGAGGAGGAGGAGGGGATCCCGTACCACCAGGTAAGAAGATTCCAGATAATGGCGGCGATGAGCCCGCTGAAGATCACGGGAATGGTAATGAAATCGGAGTACACCGTTTTTCCGATGGTGTTCGCAACGGCGTGATCCTTGAAGATCATAAATGCAACGCAGTTGAAGAAGGCCGCCCAGAGAACAGCCTGGAACGGCGTAAGCACCTTCGTGGAAACAATGGTGGCAATGGAGTTGGCCGCGTCGTGAAATCCGTTGATGAAATCGAAGACGAGGGCAAGTATGATAACGATGATAAGTAAGCTGCTCATTGTGATTTGGTTTTAAAGAATGATCAAAAAAAATTATGCATTCTTGATCAGGATGGTGTTGATCACATTCGCTGCATCTTCACATTTATCGGTAGCTGTTTCAAGCATGGAAAGCACATCTTTCATCTTGATCACTTCCACCGCATTCTTTTCTTCTTCAAATAGCTTGGCAATGGCAATATCAAAAATATCGTCAGCATGGTTCTCGATGCTGTTGATCCTTACGGTTGCTTCCTTGATCTTGGTGATGTTCTTCAGGTTCCTTAATTCGGAAACGGCGATTTCCAGCTCCTGTGCGCCGTTCTGGATCAGCTCTGCGATCTTAATGATCGCGGGTGTCATCTGCTCTACCTTGTAAAGCTCGAGGCGCTTGGATGCACCGTGGATGTAATCCACGATGTCGTCGATGGCCGAAACCAAACTTTGGATATCCTCGCGGTCGAAGGGTGTGATAAAGTTCGCGCTAAGCTCGTTGAACGTTTCGTGGGTAATATTATCCCCAACATGCTCCAAGCGCTCGATCTCGCGGAACAGCTCCCTGCGCTTATCGGGACTGGTTGAGTTCACCAGCTCCACGAGTACCCTGGATGTAGCTGTTACGTTGGCAGCGGCCTTTTCGAAGAGGGGAAAGAATTTTTTATCTTTTGGCGTGAAATATTGAAAAATGTTAAGGCTCATCGTATATAAGTTTTTTGATTACAAACAGTAAAATTATCTGCCTGCAAAGGTAAACTCCAAACGATGAGCCCGGTATTAATTTTCCATTACCCCAATGTTAAGGGAATGTTAAGAAAATTTAATAAGTAATTGAAAGTCAATTAGTTGTTTTTCTGCTTCTCTACCTTCGACCTGTGCTTCAGCACTTTTGCCTCGATGTAAAAAATGATCTCTTCCGCCATGTTTTTGGCCTGGTCGCCCACGCGTTCCAGCTTGCGGATAATGGACAGCAGGTACAATGCCGATTCGATGTTTTCGGGGTTGCTGCGGATGTAGGCGGCGATCGCGGCATTGGCCTTCAGGTTGATATCGTCGAGCAGCTCGTCCTGCAGGAATACTTTTCTTGCAATGGCGGTGTTCTCCTTATCGAATGCGTCCAGCACGTCGTCCATCATGTTGATGGCCGCTTCGTACATTTCTACTGCACGTGTGATCTCCAGCACCTGCTTGTCGAAGTTCTGATCCACATTGGTCACAAATTTGGCAATGCCTTCCACGATGTCGCCGGTGCGCTCGAGGTTGTTGTTGATCTTTAGCACAGCCAGCACACAGCGAAGATCAACGGCCACGGGGTTGAAAAGCGCAAAGATATTTTCGCAGTCGCGGTCGAGCTTCAGCTCATACGCATTCACGCGCCTTTCGCTGAGGATCACTTCCCGCGCAAGGTCTTTGTCGAGATTGATAAGCGCTTCTTTCCCTTTGCGCAGCTGGTTGTTCACCAGCGTCCACATTTTAATGGTTTCGGCTTTCAGCTGCTGTAGTTCACTGTCTAAGTGTGACATGTTTCGTAAAGTATAGAATTGTTGATTTGTAGAATTGTTGAGTTGAGCCTGATCGGTTAACCGAAACGTCCGGTGATGTAATTCTGCGTGCGTTCGATCTTCGGATTTGTAAAAATGGTTTTGGTGTTGTCGTGCTCGATCAGCTCTCCCATGTAAAAGAAGGCGGTGGTATCGCTCACGCGGCCTGCCTGCTGCATGTTATGCGTTACGATCACGATCGTGTATTTTGTTTTCAGCTCATAAATGAGCGCTTCGATCTTGGCGGTGGAGATCGGGTCGAGCGCCGATGTGGGCTCATCCATTAAAATAACCGAAGGCTGGATCGCCAGTGCGCGGGCGATGCAAAGGCGCTGCTGCTGTCCGCCCGAAAGCTCGAACGCAGATTTCTTCAGCTTGTCTTTCACTTCATCCCACAGCGCCACCTGTTTGATGGAGGTCTCAACGCGCTCTTCAATGAACTTTTTATCGGAGATGCCGTTCACGCGTAATCCGTAAGCAACATTCTCAAAAATTGTTTTCGGAAAGGGGTTCGGCTTCTGGAACACCATTCCTACCTTCTTCCGCAGGCTGTCTACATTGATGCCTTTGGCGTAGATGTCTTCATCGTCGATGAGCACGCTTCCCGAGATCCTTGTATTATCGATCAGGTCGTTCATGCGGTTAAAGAGGCGGAGATAAGTTGATTTTCCGCATCCCGATGGTCCGATCAATGCTGTTACAGTATTCGATTTAATGGCAATGTTGATGTTCTTCAGCGCCTGTGAAGGGCCATAAAAAAAGTCAACGTTCTTTGATTCTATTTTATACATGATTTAATATTTTTGGCTACAGTTTTTCAGCCACAGATTCACAGATTTTTTCAATTCAATTTCACTTCAATGTCAGTCCGGGTTTTCGCCCTTTTAATTCATTTTCACTTTCCTGCCGAAATATTTCCGTAGCCCGTTCGCGAGCAGGTTCGCGATCAGCACGATGATGATCAGCACCAGCGCGGTTCCGTAGGCTACCGGCCGCGATTCCTCGATGTTTGTTCCGCTCGTGGAGATCACATACAAATGATAGGGAAGGGCCATCGCCTGATCGAAGATGCTGGTCGGCAGCTTCGGTAAAAAGTATGCGGCCACGGTGAACAGGATCGGTGCGGTTTCCCCCGATACGCGACCGATGGAAAGGATAAGCCCGGTGATGATGTTCGGGAACGCGATCGGCAATACCACCTTGCTGGTGGTTTCCCATTTGCTGGCGCCAAGGCCGAGGCTTGCATGGCGAAATGTATTGTCAACCGCTTTGAGCGCTTCTTCCGTGGTGCGGATCACCACAGGCAAGGCAAGCAGCCCGAGCGTGAGCGATCCGGCAAGGATGGAATCCCCGAAGCCAAGCTTGTTCACGAACAACGACATTCCGAATAATCCGAACACGATGGAAGGGATTCCTGCGAGGTTATTGGTCATCTGCTTGATGATCTTTTTAACGAGGCCATCCTTCACATATTCGTTCATGTAAATGGCTGCAAGCACGCCAACCGGGAATGCGAAGATCATGCTTCCGGCCACCAGGCAGAGCGTACCGATGATCGCGGGATAGATGCCGCCTTTGGTCATTCCTTCTTCCGGCATTTTGGTGATGAAGTCCCAGCTGATCGCGGAAGCGCCTTTGTAAATAATAAAAGAGAGAATGGTGAAGAGGATGGCGATGATGGCATAGCTGAGGATCCTGAAGATCCAGAAGGCAATTGCCTGTCCGCGCATTTTTCGTTTCGCCAGCTTATGTTCGTCAGGTAATTTCATTTAATGCTTGTTATGTTTTTTTCTGCCGGTGATGAATTCCACCGTGAGGTTGATGAAGAGCGTGATGAGGAACAGGATACATCCCAATGCGAATAATGCTTTGTAATGGAGTCCGCCCGCAGGCGCTTCCCCGAGCTCTGCTGCAATTGTTGCCGGAATGGTTCTTACGGGCTCAAGAATGGAATGGGGGATCACGGCAGCATTACCCGTTACCATGAGCACGGCCATGGTCTCGCCGATGGCCCTGCCGATGCCGAGGATAGCTCCTGCTGTGATCCCTGAAATGGAATACGGCACCACCACTTTATAGATCGTTTGCCATTTGCTCGCGCCGAGTGCGAGGCTGGCTTCCTTCATTGCCCGCGGTGTGTTCCGCATGGCGTCTTCCGAAATGGTGATGATGGTTGGCAGCGCCATGATGCCTAATACAATGCTTCCTGCAAGGCCTGTTTCACCAACAGGCAGATTGAATGTATCCTGGATCAGCGGCACAATGATCACCAGTCCGAAGAAGCCGTATACTACCGAGGGTATTCCGGCGAGCAGCTCGATGAGCGGCTTCATGATGCGCCTTACGCGCTCGTTGGCGATCTCGCTCATGTACACGGAAGCGGCCAGCCCCAGCGGCAATGCAAGGAGAATAGCGCCGAGGCTTACCCACAGGGTGCCGAGCACGAGCGGCATTACGCCGAGCTGTGCGGATGGCTGTGCAGTGGGGAACCATTCTTCTCCCATGAAAAATCCGGAGAGGGAGATCTTATCAACGTCGAGCACTTTTCCTTTGAATTGCTTGTCAAGATATTTTTCGGGAAAGAAGGCGATGATGCCGGGGAGGCTGTCGGTAAGCCTGCTGATGCAGCCGGCCAGTCCTTCAAAATTTTCGCCGATGGCTTCGTCGCTGTAATAGTTGGAAATGTCTTCGAGCCGGAAAAGTATGATGGAATCGGGCTTTCCGCCTACTTCATTCCAGTGTGTTATTTTCTGGTCGTAAATATTTTTGATGTCTTCGGGAGCTACTTTGTTTAATGGATTGGCCTTATTGACTGCGATCACATAGCCGTCTTCCGTCGGCTTCTGGTTGAACACGCCGATGCCTTCCCGGAACAGGAAGAACACGATGAGCACAACGGTTAAGCTGGTAACGGTGCCGCTGATCATCAGCAGGCCTTCAATAAATTTTTCGGAGAATCTTTTGTAAAATGGTTTCAATCTCTTTTGTTTTCTAAACTGATGCAAAGTTATAATGAGGGGCTTTCTTCGCAGTTTACTAATAGTTATGCTTGTGTTAATTTAACGTTATGTGGTATGGCTTGTTCTCGATACGCTCGTACCTCGCACTCGAACTGACGCTAACGTAAATTGAGTTTGACAGAATGGAGCGTATCAGGAGTGGAACATATAAAAAATGCCTGCACGTTTCCGGCAGGCATTTTTCACTAAACTAAAAACTAAACTAAAAAAACTTATTTCGACAAGGGCACGTAGCCTACTTCCTCAACGATCTTTTGTCCTTCTGCTGAAAGCATGTAGTCGATAAAAGGCTTCACCGATTTTTCAACCGTAGCCAGGTAATAATAGTATAAGGGTCTTATAACGGGATATGTTTTATCCTTCGCAGTTGCCATTGATGGAGCTATGTATGTTTTCCCTTTGTCATAAGATACCTTAATTGCTTTGACGTCTTTTTCAATATAGGCCAGTCCAACGTAACCGATGGCGCCTTTAGTCTGGCTTACCGACTGCACGATAGCGCCTGTTGCAGGCATGCTCAGGACGGTAGATGCATAATTTTTATTGTTCAGCACATGCTCTTTAAAGAACTCGTAGGTGCCGGAGCTTGTTTCGCGTGAGTAAACGGTAATCTGCAGGTCTTCGCCTCCCACTTCTTTCCAGTTTTTGATCTTTCCTGTAAAGATGCCTTCCAGCTGCTCGCGGGTAAGCTGCGATACTTTGTTGCCCGGATTCACTATTACGGCGAGTGCATCATAAGCGATGGTCGCTTCTTTCACAGATTTACCGGCATCCTGCAGCTTCATCTTCTCTGCCATTTTGATCTTCCTTGATGCCATGGCGATGTCCGTTGTTCCGTCAACCAAAGCAGCCAGTCCAACACCGCTTCCGCCTCCCGTAACTGTGATCTTTGCAGATTTATTCTGCTTCATATAGCTTTCCGCTTCTTTCTGCGCCAGTGGCAATACGGTGTCGCTTCCTTTGAGCTTCTGTGCAAATCCTGCAGTTGTATAAAGGGCTACTGCAAGCACTATCAGTTTCTTTTTCATTGTATCTGTTTTAAAATTTTAGTATTCTCTTTTTTCTGAATACAAAATTACCCGAGACTTATTAAGTGAATGTTAAGCGATGGTTGTGATGATGTTAATCTTATCTTATCAGAACCTGCACTGCATGCGGATGGTCAGCACATTGTCCTTGATGTCGGTTCCGTACTGAGCAAGAGCGGTTTTCTCATTCTGCACAAGGTCATAATACGCCATGATCTTAAGGTTGGTGCTGAGCCTGCATGTAAGGCCGAATCCGTAGGTGTCGAACCGCACATCTCCCGCATTGGTGTTTGTTCCGGCCTTTCCAACCTGGCGGCCGGCGATCTTCACGTTCGGATCGTACCAGTCGTATTTCGCAACCACCTGGAATTTTGTTTGCCCGATGTTCTGAACAAGGTAGAAGTAGGCAGCATCAAAATTACGGTGATACACTTTGTCGGTCCACTTCAAAGGCGCGCTCACGCTTGCAGAGCTTGAGCCTACACCCGGCTGCGAGCCCATCATGTATTCGGCTCTCAGTGTAGTGATACCCGGCTTCCAGTCGAAGGAAAGCTGTATGTCGCCGCCCATGTATTCGCGGATCGCTTTTTTCTTAAAGTTGGTAGTATCGGTTTTTGCTTCAAAGCCTTTGTCGCCGTTTGCGAGGGTTTTCATGTTATATTCTGTTTTCACTCCCTGCATGTATCCTCCGTTATAATACGAGGCGCCGATGGAATAGCTGATCTTCTCATTCTTGGTTGTTTTTCCGAACGACAGGCGTGCGGTAACATCCTTATAGCTGTCGAACTCCTTGGTAACCCTCGGGCTTCCGTTCATCACGGCGAGGTCGATCTTCAGGCCGGCGATCTTCGAGGTTTTCGGTGCCTGGTAAGACGCAAACGCTCCCATGTCCCTCTCGGTAGGGAAGAGCGTTTGGTTCACGCGGGCACGCTCCGGTGTTTCACGTACGCTCGAGGATTGATTGAGCTCGAAGCCAAACTGCACCTGCAGCATTCCGGCCGTAAGGCTGAAGCTTTTTGTCCACGGATCGGTTACTTTTGCGAATGCCTCGCGCATGAACACGCCGTTCTCCGTTGCATCGATGTTGAGGAGGTAGGTGGCGATGCCCTGCTCGTACACGAATTTGATGCGTCCCCTGCGCATCATGAAGCGGTTCTGGATCTTGTTGCTTCCGTTGAGGAAGTCGCCGCCGGCAACCGATGGGGCGCCTGCCGAATCAACGTATTGCCATTGAGGCTGAATGTATCCCGAGATCTTTATCCTTTTCAGGATCGCGAGGTCGTCCCTGATCTGGTTAACGGCCCTTGTAAGCGTATCTATCGGCGCTTCCTGCGGCTCCTGTGCAGCTGCATGGTCCAGGTTAATAAAACATGATGCAGCCGTGAGCAGTAGCGTTAAAAAAATGTTCTTCGTAAGTTTCATTTTGCTTAAGTGTGAGTTAATAAATTGGTTTTAACTGCTGCAAATGTATCCCGCTGTCTTTTGAAATATGTTAAGGATATGTTAAGCGTACATGAAGTAATTGAAAGACCGGCGCAAAAAATCAGCACTGGAGCGGCTAAATCTTTATGCCAGTGGGGAGGGGAAAGAAAAAGCCCTCCTGGAGGGGAGGGCTTTGTTTTTTAGAGGTCGTACCTGAAGATGGGCTCGAGATCGCCGATCTCATCCACCATTACATTGAGGTCCTTGATGAGGCCGCTGTCGAGGCCGTAAACCCAGCCGTGCACCTGCAGCGCCCCGCGTTTCCACGCCTGCTGAACGATCCTTGTCTTCGCCAGGTTATGCACCTGCTCCACCACGTTGAGCTCCACGAGGCGCCTCTCGCGCTCTTTTGTGTCCGCAATCGCATCGAGCTCCTTGCTGTGCTTTTGATATACTTCCTTGATATTCCGCAGCCAGTTGTTCACAAAGCCGTTGTCCTTGTTGCTCATTGCCGCGATCACGCCGCCGCATCCGTAATGCCCGCATACGATCACATGCTTCACGCGCAGCACTTCCACCGCGTAGTAAAGCACACTCAGCAGGTTCATATCGGTATGCACCACCACGTTGGCGATGTTGCGGTGAACGAAGATCTCGCCCGACTTTGTACCGGTGATCTCATTGGCCGGTACCCGGCTGTCGGAACATCCGATCCAGAGGTACTCGGGGCTTTGTCCGAGCGACAGGTCTTTAAAATAATTAGGATCCTGCTGCAGCTTTTCCGCAGCCCATTTCTGATTGCCTGCAAACAGGCGGTCATAACTTGCTTTCATGTTTTTTCTAATTAATGATGTGAAGATAAATAAATAATGTTTTGGTCTGAATTTTACTGTTAATGTCCGGTGCTGCCTTTGAACTCCGGGATATTCACCAGCTCGAGCACGATCTTTTTCATTTTTGCCCCATGCTCCCTGAAATCCTGTATGATCTCGAGCACATCATGATCGATGTTCACCGAGCGGGAGCCGTCGATCAGCACTTTATGGTTTGCAGGAAGCTCTTCCAGCATCAGCTGAATGCTCGCCTTGTTCAGGAACGTAACCTCTTCGGATAACACGATCTTGATCTGTTTTCCTTCCCGTACATCTTCCTTATGAAAAAAGTAGGAGGTCCGGTAGTTCCTGCGAAGGATATAAAATATCGCAACAAGCATCCCGATGCTGATCCCTTTCAGGAGGTCGGTGGTAAGGATCGCGATCACCGTAACGATAAACGGAATGAACTGCTCCCAGCCCAGCTTGTACATCTCTTTGAAAAGTGAAACCTTCGCCAGCTTGTAGCCGACCATGAGCAGCACGGCGGCAAGGCATGCAAGCGGGATCAGGTTGAGCACGCGGGGGATCAGGAGCGCGCAAACGAGCAGGAGCAATCCGTGACAGATCGTTGAGACTTTTGTTTTGCCGCCTGAATTGATATTTGCCGAGCTTCGCACGATCACCTGTGTGAGCGGCAATCCGCCGAGCAGCCCCGAAACGATATTCCCGCTTCCCTGCGCAAGCAGCTCCCGGTTGGTGGGCGTGCTTCTCTTTTCGGGATCGAGCTTGTCGGTGGCTTCAACGCAGAGCAATGTTTCCAGGCTGGCTACGATGGCGATGGTTGCAGCCGTGATGTACACTTTCGGGTTGGTGATCGCCGTCCAGTCGGGCATGGTGAAAAACCCGAGGAACTCGCGCGCGCTGTCGGCCACCGGCAATACTACGAGGTGCTCATCCTTCAGCGCCCATGCCGGATTGATCACTGAAAAAGCATAATTGATGAGCACGCCGGTCGCCACGGCGATCAGCGCACCGGGAATAAAATTGAACAGTTTGATCTTTTTCATAAAGGGGCGGTCGAACAGCAGCAGGATGCCAATGGATATGATGCTGATGATCACGGCGCCGATGCTGTGATACCTGAGCGCATACCATATTTCGGTGAAGGAATTTTTCTTTGCGTGCATCAGCACATCGTCTTCGAGCAGGTCCTTGTCGAAGCCAAGCGCATGCGGGATCTGCTTGAGAATAAGAATGAGCCCGATGGCAGCGAGCATTCCTTTGATCACCGAGGAAGGGAAATAATAGCCGATGATGCCGGCTTTTGCGATCCCGAGAATGATCTGCATAAGGCC
>Ga0157372_10001142_pt1 | contig 28805 bp, 25 predicted proteins | sample C55metaG_FD_115307 | JGI IMG/M metagenome (GOLD analysis project Ga0157372, IMG submission 115307) | Corn rhizosphere microbial communities from Kellogg Biological Station, Michigan, USA - C5-5 metaG | ecosystem: Host-associated > Plants > Roots > Rhizosphere > Soil | place: USA: Michigan...
AGCACGAGTCCGACGATGATCGCCAGACGGTACTTCAGGTTGGACATGCGACTACTGGGTGGAGGGAGGTACGGGCGTGGAACCACTAAGGTTACCCGAACCGGCGAGGGCCGTCAACGCGCGCCGCGCGTCGCGCTCGTCGGCGGCGAGCTGCGCAACGAGCGCCGCCGCATCCGGGAACCGGACGACGTCGCGCAGGCGAGCGACGAAGCTCACCTCTACCACGTCACCATAGAAATTACCGCTCGCATCGAACAGGTGCGCCTCGATGGTACGTCGGTCGTCGTCGAACGTGGGACGTGCGCCCAGGCTGAGCATGCCGCCGAAGCGACCACGCGGCGTCGCGACGTCCACCGCATAGACCCCGTCCGGCGGCAGGAGTTTCCTCGCAGATTCAGGCTCGACATTCAGTGTCGGGTAGCCGAGCAGCCGGCCACGCGCTTCGCCGGCGACGACGGTTCCCGTGAGCGAATACGTTCGACCGAGCCCAGCCGCTGCGTCGTCGAGGCGCCCCTCGGCAACGGCGCGCCTTATTCGTGAGCTGCTCACCGGCTCGCCTATCTCCGTCTGTACCGGCGGGACGACCTCGACCGCGAAGCCCCGCGCCTCGCCGAGTTCGCGCAGGGTCTCGGCATCGCCTTCGCGGCCACGTCCAAATCCGTGGTCGTGGCCGATGAGCAGTTCGACCATGCGGAAGCGGTCGCGGAGGGTGAGATCCACGAACTCCTCCGCCGAGCGGCTGGCAAAGGCGCGCGTGAAGGGCACGATGGCCACGTACTCCAGCCCCGATGCCGCGAGAGCCGCCAGCTTCTCGTGCCGCGTCGTGAGCAGGGGCGGAGCCGACGCCGGCCGGACGATCTCGAGCGGGTGGGGTTCGAAGGTGACCAGCAGGCTCGGCAGCCGAGTCGCGCGTGCTCGCGAGACGAGCCGCGCGAGCACATCGAGATGTCCACGGTGCACGCCATCGAAGGTCCCGACCGTGACGACCGTGCCACGCACGTGCGGCGGAAGGGGCGAGTCCGTTTCCGTGAGCAGCTCCACGTCAACCGACCCGGTGCATGACGACGCGCGGCTGCCAGCGCGCGCCGTCGGCTTCGGCGAGGGCGAGCAGGGCGCCGGTGCGCTGATCGACGAGCGCGGCGCGCGACGCATCGCCAGCCGGACCATCGCGGTCGATCGCGATGCCGCGCACCACGCGCTCGGCTTCGCGCTCCGCAAGGAGCACCCGTGGAATGCTTGGCAGCGCGTCGAGCGCTGGACGCAGCGAAGCCTCGTTCGCCCTGAGCTGATCGAGCGTCACCGCGTCGCCGACGTGAAAGGGGCCGCTCCGGGTGCGACGCAGCGCCGCGAGGTGCGCCGCACTGCCGGTCAGACGACCAAGATCGCGCGCAAGGGCACGGATGTACGTGCCGCCACCACAGGCGATCGTTGCGTGCAGCGAGGTTCCGTCGCGCCGCAGGTCGCGCCACGAAAACACCTCGACGCGGGCGGGTGCGAGGTCGACGGCCTCGCCGGCACGCGCAGCGTCATAGGCGCGACGGCCGTTGATCCGCTTGGCCGAGTACGCGGGTGGCACCTGGTCGAGAACGCCGGTCAGCTGCAGAACGGCGGCGGCAACGTCCTCGTCGGTGGGCAGCGCGCATTCGCGGACCGTCTGTCCGTGCAGGTCATCGGTGTCGGTCTCGCGGCCGAACTCGATGACCGCTTCGTATTCCTTCGGCACACCGTCGAGGTGCGGAAGGAGGCGGGTCGCTCGCCCGAACAGGAGCACGAGCAAGCCGGTGGCGAACGGGTCGAGTGTTCCCGCGTGCCCGATGCGCTTCTCGTCGAAGGCGCGGCGTGCAGCCAGCACGACGTCGTGCGAGGTGACTCCCGCCGGCTTGTCGACGAGGAGCAAGCCGTCAGTCGTCGCTTCCCTCATCGCCGGGCGCGGGGTGCGAAGCGTCGGGGGCGTCAGGCGCATCCTCGCGGCGAACCTGCGCGAGGAGCTGCTCGATGCGCGCGGCGTGCGCAACGCTCTCGTCGTTGCGGAACTCGATTTCCGGGGCCGCGCGCAACCGCAGCGCACGGCCGACGCGGCCCCGGAGGTGCGGTGCAACGTTGGCGAGTCCTTCGAAGGTGGCAGCACGCTGGGCGTCGGACCCGAGGACGCTCACGAAAACCCTGGCGTGACGCAGGTCGCGGGTGACATCCACGCCGGTGACGGTCACGAGCCCGAGAATCCGGGGATCCTTGACGTCGTTGGCGAGGAATGTCGCGATCTCCTCGCGCATCGCAGCGGCGACGCGGTCGGAGCGGTGATGTTCAGGAGCCACGGGAATGCACCGGTGCGGGACGAGGAACAGCGAGCGCGTCGATCGACGCGCTCACTGCACCGTCAGCTCTGCGGCGCCGACTCGAGTGTCCGCGCGACCTCTTCGGTGCGGTAGCACTCGATGCGATCGCCGACCTTGATGTCGTTGAAGTTCTCGATGCCGATACCGCACTCGAAGCCTTCGCGGACCTCCCTCACGTCGTCCTTGAAGCGACGCAGCGAGTGGATGGTGCCCTCGTACACTTCGACGCCGTCACGAATGACGCGGACGCGGCCATCGCGGCGAATGACGCCGCTGCGGACGGCGCAACCGGCGATGAGCCCGATCTTCGGCACCTTGAACGTCTCGAGCACCTCGGCCTCGCCGAGGACGACCTCGCGCTCTTCCGGCCGCAGCATGCCTTCGAGCGCGGCGCGGACGTCGGCCACGGCCTCGTAGATGATGCGATAGAGCTTGATGTCGACGTTCTCCCGCTCGGCGGCGGCACGCGCGTTGTTGTCCGGGCGCACGTGGAAGCCGATGATGATGGCTCCGGACGCGCGGGCGAGCAGGATGTCGCTCTCCGTGATGGCGCCGACGCCGCGGTGCACGACCTCGACCTGCACCTCGCTGGTGCCGAGCTGGCTGAGCGCGTCGGCCAGTGCTTCGGCCGGACCGCCCTGGTCGGCCTTGATGAGGATGCGCAGGGAGCGCACCTCACCGGCCGCCGACTGCGACATGAAGTCCTCGAGGGTGACGCCGCCGCGGTTGGTGCGGCGACTCTTGGCCTCGCGGTCCAGTCGCTCGCGGCGCTGCGCCACTTCACGTGCCGCACCCGCGTCCTCGACCACGAGCAACTGATCGCCCGCCATCGGGACCCCCTGCATGCCGAGCACCTGCACCGGGATGGCAGGGCCAGCGGACTTCACCGCCTTGCCTCGCTCGTCGAGCAGAGCGCGAACGCGTCCCGAGTACATGCCGACGATGAAGTCGTCGCCCACATTGAGCGTGCCGCTCTGGACCAGCACCGTGGCCACCGGCCCCTTGCCCGGATCGAGCTGGGCCTCGACGACGGTACCGGTCGCGCGCTTATCCGGGTTGGCCTTGAGGTCGAGCAGCTCCGCCTGCAGCAGCACCTGGTCGAGCAGCTCGGGCACGTTGGTACCCTTCTTGGCCGAGATCTCGGTGCTGAGCGTGGTGCCGCCGAACTCCTCGAGCACGACGCCGTGCTGGAGGAGGTCCTGCTTCACCTTCATCGGATTGGCCTGCGGCAGATCGATCTTGTTGATGGCTACGATCATCGGCACGCCGGCATTCTTGGCGTGCGAGATGGCCTCGATGGTCTGCGGCATGACGGCGTCGTCGGCGGCGACGACGAGAATCACTTCGTCGGTGACCTGCGCGCCGCGCGCGCGCATGGCGGTGAACGCCTCGTGGCCCGGCGTGTCGAGGAAGGTGATCATCTTCCCGCTGGGCAACTGCACGTGGTACGCACCGATGTGCTGCGTGATGCCGCCAGCCTCACCGGCGACCACATTTTCCTTGCGGATGTAGTCGAGGAGCGACGTCTTGCCGTGGTCGACGTGGCCCATGATGGTGACGATGGGCGGACGCGGCTTGAGGTCTTCCGGCGTGTCGGTGGCGTCGGGCGCCACTTCCTCCGCCTGGTACTCATCCTCCCGGACCGCCTGGAACCCGAACTCGCCGGCGATCAGCTCGATCTGGTCGAAATCCAGTCGCTGATTGACGGTGATCATCAGGCCGAGGTTCTTGAACGCGAAGCCGACGATCTCCGTTGGCGAAACCTTGAGAATCTGCGCGAGCTCGCTGACCGTGATGAACTCGTTGACGCGTACGAGCTTCTTCTCGCGCTCGACTTCCGCGGCGCGCATGGCCTCCGCCTCCTCGCGCATGCCACGGCGGTCGACGCGGCCACCGCGCGACGGGGCGCCGCGCATGGAGGCCATGGTCTTGGCGATGTTCGCATCCACCGCTTCCTGATCGACTGCACCGCGCTTGCCCTTCTTGCGGCCGCGCGCCGGCGCGCCGGCTCCGGCTGGCGCACCAGCGGTGGCGGCGGGGCGACGATCGTCACGCCGTGTGGCACCGCCAAAGCCGCCGGGCGTTGCCGACGCGACAGGGCGGGGCGGGAACGGTGAGCCCGCGGAGACGGAACGCGGACGCGGCGCGCCGGGCGTGATGGGACGCGGACGCGGCCGATCGGCGGCCGGTGTGACCGGCGTCGGACTGGCGGCGCGGGGAAGTTCGGCCTCACGTACGGGTGCGGCCGGCGGCGGCGCGAGAGGGCTCTCGGCCGCTGACGCCGAGGCAGCGGCGGCGCGCTCGGCTTCCTCGCGCTGACGACGCTCCTCGGAGGCACGTTCCTCGGCTTCGGCGGCCGCCCGCGCCGCGGCGATCTGTGCAGCGCGAGTGGCAGCTTCTTCGGCGGCGGCAGCGGCAGCAGCCTCGCGCTCGGCGCGCTCGGCCTCGGCCGCCTCGTTGGCGGCGGCTTCTGCAGCAGCGACTTCAGCGGCGGCGTCTGCTGCGGCCTGCACATCGGCGGCCTTGCGGCGACGACGTACGGGTGTGGCTTCCGCGGTGGCTTCCGGCGCGACGGCAACCGGCTCCGCGGCAGCCACCTTGGTGGCACCACGGCGCCGACGTGGCGGCGCGGCCGGTGTCGCCTGCTTCTCGGCGCGCGTGCGCTTCTCACGCTCCCAGCGTGCGCGCACGCGCGCAACCTGGTCGTCGGTGAGTGGGCTCAGATGGCTGCGGACATGGACATCCATCTGACGAAGCAACCCCATCACCTCGTCGGCGGAAATCCCGAACTCGCCGGCCATATCATGTACGCGAAGCTTGCTCAAACTGCCTCCTGTGGGGCTCCCGCGGAGCCCGACTCCACCAGCTCGCGAATCCCCTTCGCGAGCTGCCGATCCACTATGCCAATCACAGCGGTAGAGTCACGCCCCACCGCACCGCCAAGCTCGGCGGCATTCGGCACCTCGATGAATCTAACCCGCCTAGCATTCAGCAGCGGGACGATCTTGTCCAGACTGTGCCTCGAAGCGTTAGCGGCAACGACCGCATACGCCACCTTGTTCTTCTTCACCGCTTCCCGTACACGGTCCACTCCCACCACGGCGCCTCGCGAGCGGGCGCCAAGGCCGAGCAGCCGGAGCAACCGGGCGTGAAGCGGCGCGGCGAGCGTCACTCGGCCGACTTCTCATCTGGCGACGCCGGCGGCTCGTCACCGGGCGTCTCCTCGGTGGTGAGCTCGTCGAGCAGGGTGATGATACGGTCGGCCTCTTCGGGTGCGATGCCCGCCAGACGCAGGAAGTCATCGCGCTCGAGGTCGATGATGTCGTTCAGCGTGCGATACCCTGCCTCATTCAGCACGGCCACGGTAGCCGGGTGCATGCCGGCCAGCTCGGCCAGCGGCACGTCGGCAGCGGCATCCGGCTCCGCTTCGCCCGGCAGGGGCGCGAAGAGCTGCTCGGCCCCGCCCTTCTCCAGCCACTCGCGGCTCGAGTAGAGGTCGATCTTCCAGCCGGTGAGCTCGGAGGCCAGGCGTACATTCTGACCGTTGCGGCCGATGGCGAGGGAAAGCTGGTCCTCGTCGACGACCGCCTGGATGGTCTTGCTCACCGCATCGCTGAACACACGCGCGACCTTGGCCGGCGCGAGCGCGAGCTTGGCAAATCGCTCGGGGTCTGAAGACCACGGCACGATGTCGATACGCTCGCCGCCCAGCTCGTTGACCACCGTCTGCACGCGCGAGCCCTTGAGGCCGACGCACGCGCCGACCGGATCGATGCTGTCGTCACGCGAGAAGACGGCGATCTTGGTCCGGCTGCCGACTTCGCGCGCCGTCGCCCTGATCTCGACGATGTTCTGCTGGATCTCCGGAACCTCGAGCTTGAACAGCGCCTTCACGAACAGACCGTCGGCGCGGCTGAGGATCAGGCGCGGGCCCTTGGGGGTTTCCTCGACGCGCTTGAGCACGGCGCGAATCGGCTCACCCTGATGGAAATGCTCGCGGTGGTTCTGCTCGCGGTAGGGGATGATGGCCTCCGCTTCACGGAACTTGTTGAGCATGACCACCAGCTTGCCGCGCTCAATCTGCTGAATCTCGCCGGAGAGCAGCTCACCGACCCGCGAGGCGAACTCGTCGCGGATGCGGGTCCGCTCGCCCTCACGGACGCGCTGGATGATGCGCTGCTTGGCGGCCTGGATGGCGGCACGGCCGAAGACGGTGAAGTCGAGGGGCTCCTCCATGACGTCGCCCGGCTCGAATCCTTCGTCGAACAGCCGCGCTTCCTCGAGCGAGATCTCCCGCGCCGTGTCCTCGACGTTCTCGACGACCGTCTTGAGGACGACGATGCGAATGTCTCCCTTCGCGTCATCGATCTCGACTTCGGCCTGTACCGTTGGGCCGTACTTCTTGGCGAGCGCGGCCATGAAGCCGTCCTGCAGCAGCCCATAGAGCTCCGTCCGGTCGAGCTGCTTGGAGTTCGACAGTTCGCGGAACGCGGCCAACATCTCTGCGGAACCAACCATCATGGACCTCGCTGAAGTGGACGGGCGACAGCGTCGCCCGACCTGAATCCTTTATGAAAAGCGAAACGCCAGCCGCGCCTCCCGGACGCCGGCGAGCGGAATCCGCATCGCCTCGCCACGCTCGGGGCGGAGCACCACCGCCGTACCGTCCTCTCCGTCCTCGACGGAGAGGATCTCTCCTTCCATGCGACCACCGAAATCGGGCGCGAGCACATTTGCCCAGCGCCCGACGAAACGCCGCCACTCGGCCGGCGTCCGCAACGGACGCTCACCAGGCGACGACACCTGCAACACATAACGTTCAGCGACGAGGTCACCGGCATCGAGGCGTGCCTCGAGTGCCCGCGATGCGCGGGCGCAGTCGTCCACCGTCACGCGACCGCCGTCCCGCCGATCGATGCGCACCTCGAGCACGGGCCGGGAGCGCGTGCCTCCCTTCCGGAGCTCGACGAGATCGAATCCTACAGCGTCAAGCTCTTGTGTGACAACATGTTCCAGCGCATCGTTCATGTTGTCTCTAGCCCACGTCCGAGAATAAAAAAATGTGGGGAACCTCCCCCACATTTCGCGGCCGGCCCGAAGACGCCCGCAGCTACATAAAGTAAGGGGCACCGTGGGCGGGGTCAAGTTGGCGCGGCGGCCGAAGCGTCGCCGCACGCAGTCTACGGCGCGACGATCACGCCGAGCTGGCGTCCGGTGTCGCCGGCGCGATGGGAGTAGAAGCGATCATTGTTGCAGCGCGTGCAGAGCTCGCTGATGGAGATCTCGCGAACTCCGAATGCGGCCGCGTGGCCAGCGATGAGGGCCCGGAGATCCACCGTGGTCGGCTGGTCGACGCGCTCTCCGGTGAGGCGACCGTAGACCTCCGGGCTCACTTCGTAACAGCGTTCGCAGATCGCCGGTCCGCAGTGCAGACGGAAGTCCTCGGCGCGTAGCCCGAGGGCGTCGAACTGCGCGAGGGCGACCTCGACGATGCGGGCCTCCGTGCCGCGCCAGCCGGAGTGAACGACCGCCGCCGCCCCACTCGGGTGTGCGAGGAAGACCGGCACACAGTCGGCGACGGTGACGGCCATCGCCGTGCCGCGCTCGTCGCAGAGATGTCCGTCGGCTTCCTCGCCCCGAAGCCAGCCGCGCCATTCTCCACGATGACGCACCACGTGGTTGCCGTGGACCTGGCTGGAGGTGGCGAGCCTCGCCGACGGACCGCCGAGCTGCGCACGAAGCGCGGTCCATCGGGCGATGACCTCGCCCACCGGGTCGCCGGTGTGGAGACCGAAGCTGCCAGCCTGCCTTCCGGTAGTGAAGGCAGCGACGCCGAAATCGTGGAAATGCTCGATGATCTCGCCGCCGAGGCGCAGGTCGGCGGCGGCGGCGGCGGAGCTCACTGCGCGCGGCGGTCCTCGACGCGCTCGATGTGGGCGCCGAGGGCGCGGAGTCGTTCGTCGATGCGCTCATAGCCCCGCTCGATCTGGCCGACGTTGTCGATCGTGCTCTCGCCCTGGGCGCAGAGGGCGGCGAGCAGAATGGCCATGCCGGCGCGGATGTCGGGCGACTCCACCTGGCCGCTGTGCAGCTTGGTAGGGCCGATGACGACGGCACGGTGCGGATCGCAGAGGACGATGCGCGCCCCCATGCCGATCAGCTTGTCCACGAAGAAGAGTCGCGACTCGAACATCTTCTCGTGGATGAGGATGGTACCCGTGCACTGCGTCGCGGTGACGAGCGCGATGGACATGGTATCCGCCGGGAAGGCGGGCCACGGCTGGTCCTCAAGCTTGGGCACGGCGCCGCCGAGATCGCTCCGGATGACCATCTCCTGATCGGCTGGGACGATGAGATCGTCGCCGTTCACGCGGCACTCGACGCCGAGCCGCTCGAAGCCGAGGAGGGTGGAGCGGAGATGTTCGACACCGGCGCGCTCGATGGTGATCTCCGAGTGCGTGACGGCGGCGAGACCGATGAACGAGCCGACCTCGATGTGGTCGGGGCCGATCTCGTGTGTGCAGCCGTGCAGCGGGCGTCCCCCGTGGATGGTGATGGTGTTCGTGCCGATGCCGTCGATGCTGGCGCCCATGGCGACGAGGAAGCGGGCGAGGTCCTGGACGTGCGGCTCGCCGGCGGCGTTGCGCAGCACCGTCGTGCCCTGTGCGGCGACGGCCGCGGTGAGGGCGTTCTCCGTGGCGGTCACGCTCGGCTCGTCGAGGAACACGTCGGCGCCGACCAGCCCCTTGGTGCGCAGGACGAACGCGTCCTCGAAGCTGAAGGTGGCACCGAGCTGCTCGAGGGCGAGGAAGTGCGTGTCGACGCGCCGACGGCCGATCACATCGCCGCCCGGGGGCGGCAGCCGGATCTCGCCGGACCGCGCAAGCAGCGGCGCCGCGAGGAGGATGGATGCGCGGATCTTCCGACACAGCACCGGATCGAGGTCCGATGCGCTGAGCGACTTGGCGTGGATGGTGAGTGCATTGCGCGCGGTCCACTCCGCGCTCGCGCCGACGGACTTGATCAGCTCGACGAGCGTCTCGACGTCGCGAATGCGCGGAACGTTCTCGAGGTAGACGGGCTCGTCGGAGAGTAGTGCGGCGGCGACGATGGGGAGCGCCGCGTTCTTGTTGCCCGAAGGACGGATGCGGCCGGCGAGGCGATAGCCTCCCTGAACGACGAACTGCAGTGCGGTCATGCGAGGGCGAGCGACGGGAGTCGAACGATGGGCGGCGCGCGCAAGTGGAACGCCGGCGATGGAATCGGAAGTTTCCGCGGGGTGCGCGACAGCGTCAAGGCGCGGAGCCCGCTGGCCCTGCACCGATCGCGCCGCGCGCGGAGGGTGAAGGCAAGCGGGTGGCGAGCCGAACGGCTTGACACTGCGCGCGCGAACGCGGTACGATGGGCAAGGAGCCTCATGCGCGTGGCCTCGCCCTTGCACACGGCCAGAGCGCCGGCGCCGCGCCGCGCACGTGCGTGGTCTGGCCATCCCTTCCGAACCGGGAAATGATGATCGTCTCGTTCACGCGCGCTGGCGCGTGGTGCCTGTTGCAGGTGGCGCAGCACACCGACACCCTGGTGATGCGCCAGGTCGCGCAGGAGCGTGGCTGGTTCGAGACGACCACGGCGGTGGCGAGCGGGCTGATGACGGTCGCCCTGCTGGTGCTGGCGGTCGCACTCGTGCCGGCGGCGTGGAATTTCCGGAAGAGCTACGCCAAGGTGAGTGCACTGCTGGACAAGGTGTACGGCGACGTGAATCCGCTCATGCGTCATGCGAGCGCCATCGCGGACAACGTGAACTACATCACCACGTCGGTGCGGTCGGACGTGCAGCAGGTGAATGCGACGATTGCGGCAGCGAATCAGCGGTTGCAGCAGGCGGTGGCGTTGACGGAGCAGCGGCTGAACGAGTTCAACGCGCTGCTGGAAGTGGTGCAGCACGAGGCAGAGACGGTCTTCGTAGCGACGGCGTCCACGGTGCGCGGAGTGCGCACGGGAGCGGCGGCGCTCAACCATGAGGACGACGAGGCGGCGCGGCTCGACCCGCTCCCGGCGTCAGAGGAGCTCGACGATGGCGACGACGATTCCGATGCGTTCGAAGCGGGGCCCACGCGTCCGCGAGTCCGGCCGAGGGGCCGGGGATGGACGTGAGGCGCAGTACGACCTCCTCACCGCGGCGCTCATCGGCGCGGCGATCGGCGCGACGGCAACCCTGCTCCTTCGCCGCGGGCCGTCGGGGGAACGGCCGGTCGCACCGGTCATGCGCGGCGCCAAGTGGGCGGGACGCGGAGCGATGCTCGTCGGTGAACGCGGCGCCAAGTGGGCCAAGTCGCGTGGTGGGGAGATGCTGGACCGCATCCCGATGGACGACATCGAGGAGAGCGTGCGTGATTCCGTCAGCGAAGCACGTGAGAGAATCGACGGGTTCGTGCGGGAGGAGCTGGGCGATCTTCGCCGCGCACTTCGCAAGCAGCGCAAGCGACTCGGCGTCTAGGCGATTTTCGGTCGTCCTCGGCCGCGCCGCCGCGCTCGGCGCGGCGGCGTTCGCACTCCTCGTCCTGCTGCCGGCCACCGCGCACGCCTGGACACCCGGCACGCACGTCTACCTCGGCGAAGCCGTGCTGCGTTCGCTCGGCAGCCTGCCGGCAGCGATTGCCGATCTGTTGCGGGCGTTCCCGTACGACTTCCTGTACGGATCGATTGCGGCAGACACCAGCATGGCCAAGAAATACGTGCCGACGGGGCGGCACTGCCATTCCTGGACGGTGGGGTTCGAGATTCACGACGCGGCAGCGGATGAGCCGACGCGCGCCTTTGCGCTGGGCTACCTGTCGCATCTCGCCGCGGACGCGATCGCGCACAACCACTTCGTCCCGATGCAGCTCGCCGTGACGGCGAGTACGTCGTCGCTGGGGCACAGCTACTGGGAGAGCCGGTTCGAGACGCACCTCGGCCCCGCGTGCGCGCGGCAGGCGCGCGACGTCATCCTGCTGGATCACGCACGCGCTGACGCGCTGCTGGACCGCATCCTGAGCCCGACGATCTTCAGCACGCACACGAACCGGCGGATCTTCCGCGGCATGGTGCACGCGGCGGACAACGAGGGCTGGCAGCGGATCTTCGCGCTGATGACGGAGAACAGCCGGTGGGACCTCCCGGACGACGACGTGGCTCGCTACGTGGACCGCGCGTACGACATGATCGTCGATTTTCTCATCCGGATGGACCGGTCGGAGGCGTACCAACTGGACCCGTCGGGGGACGAGGCGCTCCGCCTGGCGAAGCAGGTTCGGCGAAGCGCGCTTCGCTCGGGTGGCACCGAGCGCGTGCAGGCAGAGGCGATGCGACACTTCGCGCTTCCGTCGGCCGAGCCAGGGTATGCGCGCGCGCTCGCCTCGCCGCTCTACGTACCGAACCGCTCGGCAAGCATCTGATTGAGGCGACGCGGATCGGCGCGTCCCTTCGACTTCTTCATCACCGCGCCGACGAGCACACCCTGCAGCTTCCGCTCCCCACTTCGGAAGCGTTCGGCTTCATTGGGCAGTTCGGCGATGACCTCGTCGAGCCAGCCGGTGAGCTGCGCGTCGTCGTTCACCTTCACGAGCCCCTCACGCTCGGCGATCTGCGCCGGCGGGTCGCCAGTGGCGACCATGAGCGCGAAGATCTGCTTGGCCGCGGTATGACTGACCACCCCATCGCGCAGGAGATTCAGAAGCTGGGCGAGATCCTGCGGACGGACGCGGAAGGTCGCAATGTCCTGGCCCGATGCCTTGAGCTGCGCGAAGACTTCGCCCATGACCCAGTTCGCCGCTCCCTTCGCGTCGCCGCTGGCACGGGCGACGGATTCGTAATAGTCGGCGAGGTGAGGACCGGCCGTCAGGACCTCCACGTCATACTCACCAAGGCGGTATTCGCTGGCGAATCGTGCGCGGCGAGCAGCAGGCAGCTCAGGAAGCTCATCGCGCAGGCGATCGACCCAGCCGCGCTCCAGCACCAGCGGCGGCAGATCGGGCTCGGGGAAGTAGCGATAGTCGTGACTGCCTTCCTTGGTGCGACTCGGCCGGACGTGGCCCGCAGCGCCATCCCATAACATCGTCTGCTGCTCGATGCGGCCGCCCTGTTCGAGGATGCCGACCTGACGCACGAATTCCATCTCCAGCGCCCGTTCCACGCCTGAAAAGGAGTTCATGTTCTTCACCTCGGTCTTGGTGCCGAGCTTCTTCTCGCCACGCCGGCGAGCGCTGACGTTGGCATCGACGCGAAGGCTGCCTTCTTCCATGCTCACGTCGCTGACCGCCATGTACTCGAGGATCTGCTTCAGCACGCGCAGGTAGGCGCCGGCTTCGCTCGCCGAGCGCATGTCAGGCTCGCTGACGATCTCGATGAGCGGCACGCCGGCGCGATTCAGGTCGATGGCCGTCGCTCCGGGAAAGCGGTCATGCACCGACTTCCCCGCGTCCTCTTCCATGTGGACTCGCGTGACACCGACGCTGACGGTCGAGCCGTCCTCGCCGCGTCCGATCTCGATCCTGCCGTCGGTCGCCAGCGGCTGATCGAACTGCGAGATCTGATAGCCCTTGGGAAGATCCGGATAGAAGTAGTTCTTGCGGGCGAACACCGATCGCAAATGGACGGTGCAACCGAGAGCGAGCGCAGCACGCGTGGCCAGCTCCACCGCGCGCGCATTGAGCGCCGGAAGGGCGCCCGGCAGCGCGAGGCAGACCGGACACACGTTCGTGTTCGGCGCGGCGCCGTACTCGGCCGAGCAGGAGCAGAAGGCCTTGGTGCGCGTCTTCAGCTGCACATGCACCTCGAGACCGACGACCATCTCCCAGTCGCGCAGCAGGACTTCAAGAGCGGCCGCGCTCATGCGTGCGACTCCTCCCCCAGCGCGCGCTCGAGCGCGTAGGCGAAGGTGAACATCGCCTCCTCGCCGAAGTGCGGCGCGATGAACTGCCCGCCGATCGGCAGCCCGTCCACACGACCGATGGGCTGCGACATGGCGGGCACGCCGGCGAGATTGGCCGTCGCCGTGAAGATGTCGCTCAGGTACATCTCGTACGGATCGGAGATGGCGCCGATCGGGAAGGCCGGCGTCGGCGTGGTGGGAGTGAACAGGACGTCAACGCCGCTGGCGAAGACGCGCGTGAAGTCACCGGCAATGAGCGTGCGCACCTGCTGTGCCTTGCGGTAGTAGGCATCGTAGTAGCCGGCACTGAGGACGTAGGTGCCGATCATGATGCGGCGGGTGACCTCGGGCCCGAAGCCTTCGGAACGCGTGGCTTCGTACATGGCGCGTAGGCCATCGCCTTCCACTCGCAGGCCGTACCGGACGCCATCGAAGCGCGCGAGGTTGGACGATGCCTCGGCGGGCGCAACGATATAGTACACCGGGATGGCGAGGTCCGTGTGGGGAAGCGAGACGTCGCGGATCGTCGCGCCACTTTCACGAAGCATCTCCAATGCGGCGTCGCACCGGTCGCGGATGCGCGGATCGAGCGAGGCGGGAAAGTATTCCTTCGGCCGGCCGACGACGAGACCGCGCAGCGGCCGGTCGCCAGCGCGGTGATACACGGGCACTGGCCGGTCGACGCTGGTGGAATCGAGCGGATCGCGTCCGGCGATCACCTCCAGCGTGCGGGCAGCGTCGTCGACGGTCGCGCCGAAGACTCCGACCTGATCGAGCGACGAGGCGAAGGCGACAAGGCCAAAACGACTGACACGTCCATACGTAGGCTTCACGCCGACGACGCCACAGAATGCTGCAGGCTGGCGCACGGAACCGCCAGTTTCGGAGCCGAGGGCGACGGGGACGATTCCCGCGGCGACGGCGGCAGCAGAGCCGCCCGACGAGCCGCCCGGCACGCGGTCGGGCGCTACGGGATTGCGCGTCGGGCCGTACGCGCTGTGCTCCGTTGAAGAGCCCATGGCGAATTCGTCCATGTTCGTCTTGCCGAAGGGAACCGCGCCAGCATCGCGAAGGCGACGAACGACGGTGGCCTCGTACGGACTGACGTAGCCGCCCAGGATGCGTGAGCCGCAGGTCGTAGGGTGATGCAGCGTCGCGATGTTGTCCTTGATCGCCACTGGCACTCCAAGGAGGCGCGCGGGTTCGGCGTGCGACAGGAGGTCGCCGCAGGCATCGGCGTGCGGCCGGAGATGCTTCTCGTCGAGCGACACGAAGATGTTCAGGCCGTCGCGGCCAGCCTTCACCTCCTTCGCGCGCTGGAGAGCGGCCGCCACGGTGTCCCGCGCGCCGGCGGTGCCGTTGTGCGTGTGCTCGCGCAGCTCGGCAACGGACGAAGTGCCGCTCACGCTTCCTCCAGCGTATCGTGCGTGGACAGTCGTGGCACGAGGATGAAGCCGTCGCGGATACGCGGAGCGAACGCGTCGAGCGATCGCGCGAGGGGGATCGGCGGCCCGTTGTCGGCCCTGACCGGCAGTCCAGCAACCCCATCGACTCCCGCCGTCTCGACACCTGCGGTGTCGACGGCCGACAGGGCGTCCATGTGGCCGAGGATGGTGTTCATCTCCTGCACGAGCGCTGCGGCCCGCTCGTCAGTGAGGCCGAGGCGCGCGAGGGCGGCCACGTGCCGCACGTCGTCGATGGTGACCGCCACTAGTCGATGTCCCGTTCGAGGTTGGCCTGGGCAACGACGAGCGTCTTGCGACCGATCGTGTCGTCGTCGAAGTCGATCTTTGCCTTCAGGTCGCGGCCGGACCCGGCGAGCTCGGCGATCACCCCGCTGCCGAACTTGCGATGCCGCACGCGAGCGCCGATGGCAATCACGGCTGCGTCCTGCGAGTCAGCGGCATCGTCCCACGACGGCGCGCGGGTGACGGGCTTGCCTGGCCGCCGCATCGCGGCGCTCGGTGGAAATGCAGCGTCATCGTCGACAACGGCTGAGCGCAGCTCCTGGTCCATGAGACCGGGACGACGGCGCGAGTTGCCCCACTGGCTTCCGCCGCCGAGCGAATGCATGAAGGAGCGACCGGAGCTTCGGACCTTGATCGTCTTCTTCTGCTCGAGCATGTCCTCCGGGATGGCGACGAGGAAGCTCGACGCCTTGGACGGCATGAACTCGCCGTTACGGCGACGCTCCTCGGCGTGCGTGAGGAAGAGCTTCTGCTCGGCGCGGGTGATGCCGACGTAGAAGAGCCGGCGCTCCTCCTCGAGCATCGCGGGATCGTCGTAGGCCTTGGCGAGGGGAAAGAGACCATCCTCGAGGCCCGTGATGAACACCACCGGGAACTCGAGCCCCTTGGCGTTGTGCAACGTCATCAGCGTAACGGCATCCGCGTCGGGGCCGAGCTTGTCCAGCTCGGCGACGAGCATCGCCTTCTGCAGGAAGTGATCGAGCGGGGTGAGACCGACCTCGCCCTCTTCGTCAGCCACCTGCTCAGCGGCGCCGGTGATGAGCTCGCGCACGTTGTCGAGACGATCGGCCGACTCGGGTCCCTCGGCCTTCAGGTACTCGTCGTAGCGGATGGCGTCCACGATCTCGCGGAGCAGCTCGTCCACGGCTGCCTCGCGCGCCGACTCGCGGAAGCGCGCAATGAGCGCGGCGAACTCGGCGAGCGCACCGCGCGCGGCGGGACGAATGCCCGAGAGCAGATCGGGCCGCTCACAGGCAGCGAGCATCGGAATGCCGGCGCCGCGCGCGGCCGTGGAGAGCGTCTCGATCGTCGTCTCGCCGAGGCCGCGCTTCGGGACCGCGACGGCGCGGCGGAAGGCTTCGTCGTCCGCCGGATTGGCGACGAGCTTCAGGTAGCTCATGAGATCGCGGATCTCGCGGCGATCGTAGAATCGCACGGTGCCGACGAGCCGGTACGGCATGGCGCGCTTGCGCAGCGCCTCCTCGAGGGCGCGACTCTGCGCGTTGGTGCGGTAGACGATCGCGAAGTCACGCAGGGTGAGCGACGGCGACTGCGCACGGCGCGCGAGAATCTCCTCCACCACATAGTCGGCCTCGTCGCGCTCGTCGAGGCAGCGCACGGCGGTGACGCGCTCGCCGCTCCGGTGCGTCGGGCGCAGCGTCTTCCCCATGCGACCGGTGTTGGCGCTGATGACAATGTTCGCCAGGTCGAGCACTTCCGGCGTGCTGCGGTAGTTCTCCTCGAGCCGCACGACAGCCGCGTTGGGGAAATCCTTGTTGAAGTCGAGGATGTTCCGGATGTCGGCACCGCGCCAGCCGTAGATGGACTGATCGTCGTCGCCGACGACGCACAGGTTGCCGCGCTCGCCGGCGAGCAGGTGGACGAGCTGGTATTGGGCGCGGTTGGTATCCTGATACTCGTCGACGAGGATATACCGGAACTTGCGCTGGTACTTCTCGCGCTCGGATGCGTTCTGCGCGAGCATCCGCACCGGAAGGACGAGAAGATCGTCGAAGTCCACGGCGTTGGCGATGCGCAGCGCCTCACCGAGGTCGCGATACACGACCGCGACGGCGCGGGAGAACGGGTCCATCGCAAGGTTCGCGTATTCGTCCGGCGCTACGAGCGCGTTCTTGGCGTCGGAAATGGCGGCGTGCACTCCACGCGGGGTGAACTGCTTTGTGCTGAGCTGGTGGCGCTCCATGATGCGCTTCACCACGCTCTGGGTATCGTCCTGGTCGTAGATGGTGAACGACGCAGTGCGCCCGACGAGGTGCGGCGCCGCGCGCAGCATGCGCGCACCGATGGCGTGGAAGGTGCCGACCCACATGCCAATGGGCTGACGTCCGAGGAGGCGCGCGATGCGCTCCTTCATCTCGCCGGCGGCCTTGTTCGTGAAGGTCACCGCGAGGATGGCGCCGGGATCCACGCCGTGCTGGTCGATGAGGCGCGCCAGGCGCGTGGTGAGCACGCGGGTCTTGCCGGAGCCAGCGCCCGCAAGGACGAGCAGCGGTCCGTTCACATGCAGCACCGCCTCGCGCTGCGCAGGATTGAGTCCCTCGAGCAGCAAATCGTCGGTCACATTCTCCATCAGGGTAAGATAATCTCGAACGACGCGCCGCGATCCGCGGAGGCAAGGCGCAGCGTACCGCCGTGACTTTCCTCGACGATACGCCGAGCGAGGGAGAGGCCGATGCCCCAGCCGCTCTGTTTGGTGGAGAAGCCGGGCTCGAAAATGCGAGCGCGCAGCTCGCGCGGGATGCCGGGGCCGTCATCGGTGACCGTGACGATCGCGCCGCCGTCCGGGCGACCCCGCGCCGCGACGATGATCCGTCCGCCACGGCCGGCGAGCGCATCCACGGCATTCTTCACCAGCACTTCGAACGCCCACTCGAGCAGCACTGCGTCACCGCGGACAGAGATCGGTTCGACGTGAGCCGCGACGTCGATCTCCACTGCGTGTGCGAGTGTGGGAACGCGGGCGCGAAAGTAATCGGTGATGTGATCGACGAGTGCGTGCAAGTCCACCGGTTCGGCGCGTCGCTCGCGGCCGATTCGCTCGAACCGGTGCGCGACCCGATCGAGCCGGTCGATGTCGGCTCGCATGTTGGCGGCCACGGTTCGCGTCGCGGGGGCGCCCTCCCCTTCCTCGAGCAGCTCGACCCAGCCCGCGAGGCTGGAGAGCGGGGTCCCGAGCTGGTGCGCCGATTCGCGCGCCATGCCGGCCCAGACACGTTCGCGCTCGGCGTTTCCACGCGCGCGAACGAGGGAGATCGCGGCTAGCAGGAGCACGAACGCCGTCGCCGCCTGCAGTGCGGGAATGATGCGCAGCCAGTTGACGAGTGGCGTGTTCCCGTAATGGATCTCGCCGACGAGCGAATCGACGACTGGACGATTCTGCCGGTCGAGCTGCGTCACGTATTCACGGATGCGCCCCTCGTCGCCGGCGACGTCAGGCGGCAGGTTGGCACTCGCCGTTGGGCGGCCGGCCGGATTGGTGACGATGATCGGCACGCCCTGCGCGACGATGCTCTTGGAGACGTCGAGAAGTGCCTGGGTACCGGCGGACTCGCTGGTATCGCTCTGGGCGCGGAAGACGCGCGCGTACATCTGGCTCGAGCGGAGCGCCTCGCGGCGAAGCTCGCGAACGACGCGCTGCGTGTACACCACGTACGACGCGAGGAGGATCGCGAGCAGCAGGCCGACGAGGAACTCGGGCGCGCCTCGCCGCATGAGCGGGTTAGCCGAGGCGCTCGGTGCCGAGATACGGCCGCAGCACGTCCGGAACGACGACGGAGCCGTCCGGCTGCTGGTAGTGCTCGAGAATGCACGCGATCGTGCGCGGAAAGGCGAGGCCCGAGCCGTTCAGGGTGTGCACGAAGCGCGGCTTTTCGCCCTTCGCCGGCCGGAAGCGGATGTTGGCACGCCGCGCCTGGAAGTCGGTGAAGGTGCTGCACGAGCTGACCTCGAGCCACGCACCAACCCCGGGCGCCCACGCCTCCAGATCGTACGTCTTGGCACTCGAGAACCCGGTGTCACCCGCCGCGAGCAGCTTGACGCGATACGGTATTCCAAGGCGCTGCAGCATCGACTCGGCGTGTCCGAGGAGCAGCTCCAGCTGCGCGTCGGAGTCCTCGGGCGCGGAGTATCGCACGAGCTCGACCTTGTCGAACTGGTGCATGCGAAGCACGCCGCGCGTGTCCTTCCCCGCCGAGCCGGCCTCACGGCGAAAGCATGGCGTGTAGGCGCAGAAGCCCATCGGAAGGGGCTGATCGATGATCTCGTCGCGATACAGATTCGTCACCGGCACTTCGGCCGTCGGGATGAGGTATTCCTCCTCGCCGGCGATCCGATAGGCGTCATCCTCGAACTTGGGAAGCTGGCCGGTGCCGGTCATGCTGGCTCGATTGACGAGCGCCGGCGGCCACACTTCCTCGTATCCGTGCTCGTCCGCGTGCGTGTCGAGGAAGAAGCTCATGAGCGAGCGCACGAGCCGGGCGCCTGCCCCGCGGAACACGGCGAATCCGGAGCCGCTCACCTTCGTGGCGCGCTCGAGGTCCACCAGCCCGAGCTCGGAGGCGATCTCCCAGTGGGGTCGAACGCCACTCGACGGACGCGGCTCACCCCACTGCCGCACGACGACGTTGCACTCTTCGCCGCCTGCAGGCACGTCGGACAGCGTGACGTTGGGGACCTCGAGGAGGATGCCGCTGAGCGTCAGCTCGGCAGCCGCGAGCTCCCCCTCCAGACGCGAGATCTCGTCGCCGAGCGCGCGCCCCTGTGAGATCAGGTCGTCCGCGTTCTCACCAGCGCGCTTGCGGCGCGCCACTTCCTGAGAGCTCGCATTCCGCGCCGCCCGCCGCTCGTCCACCGCCTGGGTGAGGAGGCGTCGCTCGCGCTCGAGCGCTTCGCAGCGGTCCAGCTGCGAGGCCAGTCCGTCGAGCGCGCCGCGACGGCGCATCGCCTCGCGCAGATCGTCGAGGCGTTCGCGGACCATGCGGAGGTCGTGCATCAGCTCTTCGGGATCGAGTCGGCGACGAGGCCGCGATAACCGCAGTTGGGATCGACCACCGTGCGGGCGTAGATGCGCCGCGTCGCCGTGTTCACGCTGTCCACGGTGAGCTTCGCATAGAGCGTGGAGCCTCCGAATCCGGTATAGCAGTTCTGGAAGTCGAGTAGCTCAACGGCGAGCACCGCACCGGGAGTGATGGTCTTCGTGCCCAGGGTGTCGTAACCGGTGCTCGGCGCCTCGCGCACCGCGTCGAAGGTCCCCGTCAGCTGCTGCAGACCGACGCGCTTGAGCGCGAGACCGGTCTGCGACTGGTAGATGGCGTCACCGAGGGACCCGGCAACCGTGCGCACCGGCAGGACGACGACCGCGCCCGATGGGTCGAGGTCGAAGGCGACGTCGAACGCGAAGCGGGAGTCGGCGCGGGTCGCGCCGCCGAGGAAGCTGAGGGCCGTCGGGACGTTCACCGGGCCGCCGGTGAAGGCAGCAACGGTGTACGAGAGGGCGAGGTTCGGCGTCGAGGCCTTGGGCCGCGTGATATCGCCGCAGGCGACGGCGAGCATGGCGAGTGCGACGACGACGACGCGCGTCGAGCGGGTCGGCAGCATGTGGCGAAGCGAGATGTGACGGGTTCGGTCCATCGAAAACAATACGGGCGCGCACGGGCAAACTCAAGCGAACAACATCGCTTGACTTACCCTACCACGCCGGTATCGTTCTGCCTGCACATTCGGTGGAGGAGGAATGGCAAGCATCCGCGATCTCGTCGGAGCGATCCGACAGCGCGAAGGGGTGGAAGCGGCCGTCGTCCTCGGTCGGGACGGGCTGTTGATCGACAGTCAAACGGTCGCCGGCGTGGATGCCGAGGATCTGGCTGCGCGCATCCCGGCCATCATCGGTGCCGCCGACGACCTTGGCGCCGCCGCCTCGCGCGGTCCGCTCACGACCGCCGTGCTGGAGCATCGCGACGGGCTCGCCGTGGTCTCCGTCCTGAGCGACGACGCAATCCTGCTGGTGCTGGTGCGTCCGCAGGCGAACGTGGGCCAGCTCCTGTTCGAGCTGCGCCGCAACCGCGAGAATATCGCATCGCTGGTCTAGCGTGAACAATCAGGAACAAATTCATGCGCTCGTCGCCGACGACGAGCCGCACATCGGGCGCATCATCAAGATGAAGCTCGAGCAGGGGCCATTCCGGGTGACACTCGCCTACGACGGCCGCGAGGCGCTGGAGGTGCTGCGCCGCGAACCGGATGTGGGACTCGTGCTGCTCGACCTCATGATGCCGTACCTCAGCGGTCTCGACGTGCTCGCCGAGATGAAGCGGGATGATCGCCTGCGAGACGTGCCGACGATCGTGCTTACCGCCGCCGGCCAGGAACAGCAGCACCACATGGCGCTCGAACTTGGCGCCAGCGAGTTCCTGACGAAACCGTTCAGTCCCAAGAAGCTGTACGCGCGCGCCGCCGAGCTCGTGGGCTACGCGCCCGAGGAGTCGGGCGCCGGCGAGACGTGACCCGCTGGGCCGTCATCCTGGCCGGAGGCGTCGGCTCGCGCTTCTGGCCGGTGAGCACCCCGTCGCGCCCCAAGCAGCTGCTGCCGCTTGCCACGAGGGAGCCGATGCTCGCCGATGCGCTGGCGCGCCTCGCACCACTCGTCCCGCCGGAGCGGACTCTCGTGCTCACCAACGCCGGATTGGTGGATGCGATCGCGGCGCTCGCACCGTCGCTGCCACGCGGCAACCTGATCGCCGAACCGCGGCCGGCAGGGACCGCTGCGGCACTCGCATGGGCCGCCCACGAGATCGAGCGGCGCGCAGGCTCCGACGCCATCATGCTGAGCGTCCACGCGGACTGGGCAATCGGTGACGCAGAGGAGTTCCGAAACGCACTCGTGCGCGCCGCGGCAGCAGCCGAGGAGCACAAGGCGCTGGTCACCGTCGGGATCGTGCCGGTGCGCCCTGATCCGGGCTTCGGCTACATCCAGCCGGGCGACGATCTCGCCGGCGGCGTGCGGCGGGTAGCGCGGTTCGTCGAGAAGCCGAGCCGGGACCGCGCCGAGGTCATGGTGCGCGACGGCTACCTGTGGAATTCCGGAATCTTCGTCTGGCGCGTCGGGGACTTTCTCGACGAGCTGCGTGCACACACGCCGGAGGTGGCGCCGCCGCTTGCCGCGCATGCCGACGATCTCGCCGGGTTCTTCGCCGCCGTCACCGGCGGCATCGCAGTGGACGTGGGCGTGTTGGAGCGGAGCGATCGCGTGCTCGTGCTCGCGGGTGACTTCGGGTGGGACGACGTCGGCACGTGGGCCGCACTCAAGCGGGTGCGACAGTGCGACGACGAAGGCAACGCGCTATCCGGGCTCGTCCATGCACTGGAGTCGCGAGATAACGTGGTCCATGCCGACGGGAACGCCGTCGTCCTGTACGGGGTACGCGATCTCGTCGTCGTCACCCGCGACGGCTTGACGCTGGTCACTACGGTGGACAAGGCGTCGGACCTCAAGACGCTGATCCAGTCATTGCCCACCGCCCTCCGCGACCAGGAATGAGCGCCGTCTACCTGTATGACGACGCGCGCGCTCGCGCCTTCGAGCCGTTCGCACTGACGCGCCCCATCGGCGAGACACGCGCCGGCGCGCTCCTCATCCGCGAGCGCTGGGCGCATGCACTCGGCTTGCCGGTCGCGGGCCATGTCACGTCGAGCTTCCTCGCCGGGTTCGAGGAGCCGGGCGCGGCGCCGGTGGTGGATGCAGGGGATCTGCCCGCCGGAGCGTGGCTCGTGAACGCGCGATACGCACCCATGCTCGAGCGGACCCCGCAGGGCGACGTGCTCGCGGCCGACGGCCGGATCGTCGCACTGCGTCTGGAGACGGCGTTGCCCCTCGCCGCACTCCGCGACGGCACGGCAACGCTCGATGAGGTCGCCACTGGCCGTGAGCTGGCGACGATGCACGGCTGGTGGCTGAACGAGATCTGGGAGTACCTCGCGCAACTGCCGGCGATGCTCACCGCGGATCTCCCGGTGCTCGGAGCGACGCTTTCGCAGGAGACGCCGGCCGGGACCCTGCGCATCGGCGACTACGGTCTGTTCATCGAGGAAGGCGCGGTCGTGGAGCCGCAGGTCTGCTTCGACCTCACTGCGGGCCCCGTGCTGCTGCGCGCGGGCTCGCACGTGCAGGCGTTCACGCGTCTCGTCGGTCCGGTGTACGTCGGCAGCGGCAGCACGGTGACGACCGATCGAATCGCGACCGCGTCGATCGGCGACGTGTGCAAGGTGCACGGCGAAGTGAGCAACGTGATCCTCATCGGCCACGCGAACAAGGGGCACGACGGTTTCGTCGGCCATTCGATCCTCGGCCGATGGGTCAACCTTGGCGCAGGCACGATCACGAGCAATCTGAAGAACACCTACGGGACGGTGCAGCTGTGGACGCCCGACGGCATCCGTGAGACGGGCATGCAGTTCCTCGGTACACTGTTCGGCGATCACGCGAAGACCGGCATCGGGCTGAGACTCACCACCGGCACGGTGATCGGCGCGGGCGCGAACGTCTACGGCACGGTGATGCCGCCCAAGGCGGTGGCACCGTGGGGCTGGGGCGAGGCGGGGTCGCTCGCCGCGTACCGCGCGGAGAAGTTTCTCCAGGTGGCAGAGCGGATGATGGCGCGACGCCACGTCACGTTGAGCGAGAACGCGCGGAAGCAGCTGCTCGCGTCCTATGAGCGGCGGTGGAGGTTCGAGTCGTGAAGCTCTGGGTGCTGGGCAGTGGAAGCGGTGGCAACGCCGTGCTCGTCGAAGCGGGCGGGAGCCGCGTGCTGGTGGACGCGGGCTTCGGCACGCGCGAGCTGGCGAGCCGGATGCGCGCCATCGACGTGGCGCCTGCCTCGGTGGAGGCGTGCATCGTGACGCACGAGCACACGGATCACGTGAAGGGCGCCGCCGCCGGGGCACGCAAGTGGGGCTGGGCGCTGTACGCCAGCGCGGGGACGATGGACGCGTGGCCCGAGCTCCGCGGCGCGGGATGCTCGGCGGTTGCGCCGGGGGAGCCGCTGGCGCTGACACGCCTGGAAGTGACTACCCAGAGCACGCCGCACGACGCGGCGAGCCCGATCGGCGTGCGACTCGCGTGTCGGAGCACGGGCGCCGTGGCGGTGGTCTGCACCGACATCGGCCACGTGAGCGAGAACGTGCGAACGCTGTGCGCCGACGCGGATCTCCTGGTCCTCGAGTCGAATCACGACGAGGGCATGCTGCGATCGGGTCCGTATCCTCCCTTCCTGCAGCGGCGCATCGCGTCGCGCACCGGGCACCTGTCGAATCGTGCCAGTGCGGAGCTGTCGCGCGATGTCGTGCACCGCAACCTGGCGCACGTGGTGCTCGCGCACCTGAGCGAGAAGTGCAACGATCACGGCGTCGCGCGCGCCGCTACCGCCGACGCGCTCCGCCGCACGCGCTTCCGTGGCACCCTGAGCGTGGCGCTGCAGCATGGCGTCGTCGGTCCCTTCCTGCCGCGCGCCGGCCGGGCCGAGCCCGAAGCACAGTACACCCTGGCGCTCTAGGGCGGTCTCCAGTCGCGCCGGAGCGATTCCTGCTTCGGGATCGGCGCGACCATGTCAGACGATCGATCTCTTTCCCTGCCCTCGTGGCGGCGGTTGCCGGTCGGCGCGGAGCCGGCTCCCGAAGGCGGCGTGCACTTTCGCGTGTGGGCACCGCGCCGACGCAGCGTCGCCGTGCTGCTCGGCGGATCCGCCACGGAGCACGCACTGGCGCCTGAGGAGGGTGGCTATTTCTCCGGCACCGTCCAGGACGCACAGCCAGGCAGCACCTACCGCCTTCTCCTGGACGACGAGACGGCGCTCGCCGATCCGGCATCGCGCTTCCAGCCGGAGGGGCCGCACGGACCCTCGATGGTGATCGACCACAGGTCGTTCAAGTGGCAGCAGAGCGATTGGACCGGCGTTCAACCGGCACGTCGCGTGGTGTACGAGATGCACATCGGCACGTTCACGCGCGAGGGAACCTGGGCGGCGGCACAACGGGAACTGCCCGCACTCGCCGAGCTCGGAGTGACGATCCTCGAAGTGATGCCAGTGCACGACTTCGCCGGCCGCTTCGGCTGGGGTTACGACGGCGTGGACTTGTACGCACCGACGCGACTCTACGGCGCGCCCGACGACTTCCGGCGGTTCGTGGATGCCGCGCACGGACTCGGGCTCGGCGTGATCCTCGATGTGGTGTACAATCACATGGGACCCGACGGCTGCACGCTGCGTGAGTACGCCGAGGCGTATTTCAGCGCGCGGCACGGCACGGACTGGGGCGAGGCACTGAACTTCGACGACGCCCTGGCGGCGCCGGTGCGCGAGTTCTTCATCGCCAACGCGCGCTACTGGATTTCGGAGTACCGGCTCGACGGCCTGCGAATCGACGCGGCGCAGAACATCTACGACGACTCGCCCGAGAACATTCTTGCCGCGATCACCGACGAAGTACGTGGCGCCGCGCCTGATCGCCTCACGTACGTCGTCGCCGAAGACGAGCCGCAGGACTCACGTCTGGTGCGCTCGGTGCGTGAAGGCGGCTTCGGGATGGATGCGCTGTGGAACGACGACTGGCATCACAGTGCGATGGTCGCCGCGACGGGGCGGGACGAAGCGTACTACGCCGACTACCGTGGCACCGCGGCAGAATTCGTGGCCGCGGCGAAGTACGGCTTTCTCTATCAGGGACAGTGGTACTCGTGGCAGGGCCATGGCCGCGGTACGCCGTCTCGCGACCTGCCTCCGTCGCGATTCGTGCATTACCTGCAGAACCATGACCAGGTGGCGAACTCCTTCCGCGGCCAGCGCCTGCACGAGCTGACGAGCGCGCGTGAGTTGCGCGCACTCACGGCGCTGCTGCTGCTCGGTCCGCAGACGCCGATGCTTTTCATGGGGCAGGAGTTCGCCGCGTCGAGTCCATTTCTGTTCTTCGCCGATCACACGCCCGAGCTGATGCGTCTGGTGCGTGAGGGTCGCGCGAAGTTCCTCGATCAGTTCGCGAGCCTGGAGCCGAGACGGATGCACGGGCTGTTCACGGATCCTGGCGACCCCACGACCTTCGAGCGCTGCAAACTCGATCACGGCGAGCGCGAGCGACACGGCCCGATCCTCGCGCTGCATCGTGATCTGCTGGCACTGCGTCGCACTGATCCGGTGCTGAGCACGCCGGACGAGGCGACCGTGGACGGTGCGGTACTCGCGACTCGAACCTCCCTGCTCCGGCTGAGCCGGGCGAACGAGGAACGCCTTCTCCTCGTGAACCTCGGCGAGCCGCTGCGGATGACGCGGATGCCGGAGCCATTGCTTGCCCCGCCACCGGGGCAGACATGGCGGGTGGCGTGGTCGTCCGAAGACCCTCGTTACGGCGGGCTCGGCCTGCCCGATCCTGCGCCGACGATGGAGGGCTGGCGCCTTCCGGGGGGCTGCGCCGTGCTGTTCGCGGCGGGCCCGGCGCAGCCCGACACCGAAACTGTGGAGCGTACATGAACGACGCTGTACTCGATCGTCCCTCGTGGGTCGGCACGTCGCCCGAGAATGGTGAGCTGCCGCTCGTCGATAACGAGTGGCTCGTGACGAACGGCCTTGGCGGCTATTCGTCGGCCACCATCGGCGGCGTGATGACGCGGAAATACCACGGCTACCTCGTGGCCGCGCTGCCCGCACCGCTCGGGCGCATGGTCATGCTGCAGAACCTCTTTGCGTCGGTACGGTTCGAGGATGGCCGGAAGGTCGTGCTGACAGGTCGTGAGTACGAGGACGCGCCGCTGTATCTGCCAAGCCAGAGCTCGCTGCGGGATTTCCGGCTGGAGTTCGGCCTCCCCGTCTGGGAGTACGAGGTGGAGGGAATGCGGATCGAGCGCCGTGTGCTCATGCCGCACGGACAGAACACCGTGCAGGTGATGTATCGCTTGCTGACGCCGCCGACCTCGCCCTGCCTGATCCGGCTTCGGCCGTTCGTGCACTTCCGTTCGTACGAGGCGCCCGTCAACACGCCGCTCGTGCCTCCACACCGGATCGAGCGCGGCGCGGACCGACTGGAGCTGCACGCGTGGGAGACGCTGCCCCCGCTGCGCATGCTGGCGCACGGCGGTCATGGCGCGTTCACGCCGAAGGAGCGCGATGTGAAGGCGGTGATGTACCGCCACGAACGTGATCGCGGCTACGAATGGGCGGGAGACGTGTGGAGTCCAGGGTACTTCGAATTGCCGCTCACCGATACGCGCGACGCTGCCCTCATCGCCTCCACCGACCAGTGGCAGGTCATGGAATCGCTGTCGCCCGAGAGCGCCCTCGATGCGGAGCTCGAACGGCGTCGGGCATTGCTGCGTCTGTCCGGGCCCGCGGCCGACGACGCCGTCGCATCCCGTCTCGTGCTGTCCGCCGACCAGTTCATCATTCGTCCCGCGACGCGCGTGGCGGACGACGCGCGTGCGCGCGCCACGGGCGAAGAACGGCGCACGATCATCGCCGGATATCCGTGGTTCACCGATTGGGGACGAGACACGATGATCAGCCTGGAGGGGCTGACGCTCGACACCGGCCGGCATCGCGAGGCTGCGTCGATCCTGCGCACCTTTGCGGACTACGTTCGCGACGGGCTGATCCCGAACATGTTTCCCGACGGCGCGAACGAAGGACTGTACCACACGGCCGACGCCACGCTCTGGTTCTTTCACGCCGTGCACCGGTTCGTCGAGCTCACCGGGCATCGCGAGATACTCCGCGACATGCTGCCGCGATTCCGCGAGATCGTCGCGTGCCATCGCGAAGGCACGCGCTTCGGCATCGGCGTGGACCCGCGCGATGGGTTGCTGCGGCAGGGCGAAGAGGGCTACCAGCTCACCTGGATGGATGCAAAGGTGGACGGCTGGGTGGTCACTCCACGTCGCGGCAAGGCGGTCGAGATCAACGCCCTCTGGTACAATGCGTTGCGGCTCCTGTCGCACTGGCTGCAGCAGGAAGGAGACGCGGCCGAGTCGCAGCGGCTCGCGGAGGAGGCGGCGCGTACAAAGGAGTCTTTCAATCGTCGGTTCTGGTACGCGGACGGAGGCTACCTGTACGACGTCATCGACGGCGAGCACGGCGACGATCCGGCCTGTCGGCCGAACCAGATCTTCTCCATCTCGCTCGATTTTCCCGTGCTGGACGAATCGCGCTGGGCGCCCGTGCTGGAGACAGTGCGAGCGCGTCTGCTGACTCCAGTCGGCCTGCGGTCGCTCGCGCCGGGACATCCGGATTACAAGGCGCGCTACTACGGCGATCTTCGCGCGCGGGACGCGGCGTACCACCAAGGCACGGTGTGGGCATGGCTCATCGGGCCGTTCGTGGACGCGTGGCTGCGCGTCCACCCGGAAGACTGCGCGGGCGCACGGACGCTCCTCACCGGGCTCGTGGCGCACTTCGACGAATTCGGCGTCGGCAGCATCGCCGAGATCTTCGACGCCGAGGCGCCGTACACGCCACGCGGATGCACGGCGCAGGCGTGGAGCGTGGCCGAACTGCTGAGGGCGTGGCTGAAGACTTCGGGGGAGGCGCGGGGAGATCGAAGGTCCGAAGGACCGACGGAGCGAAGGACCGCAGGACCGATTGACCGATTGACCGATTGACCGATTGACCGATTGACCGATTGACCGATTGACCGATTGACCGAAGGACCGAAGGACCGAAGGACCGAAGGACCGAAGGACCGAAGGACCGATCGGCCGAAACGGCGAGGGGCGAGTTCGCGTTCGCGAACTCGCCCCTCTGTTTTCAGCTTTCGGCTTTCAGCTTTCAGCTTTGGGCTTCCAGCTTTCAGCTGTCCTTAATACATCCCGCCCATGCCGCCGCCACCCGGAGCGGCCGGCGCGGCCTTGTCTTCCTTCTTCTCGACGATGATCGCTTCCGTCGTGAGGAGGAGCGACGCGATGGACGCGGCATTCTGCAGCGCCGTGCGCGTCACCTTGGTCGGGTCGATCACGCCCGCCTGCACCAGATCCTCGTACGTGTCGGTGAGGGCGTTGTAGCCGAACTTGTCGTCCTTGCTCGAGCGGACCTTCTCGAG
>Ga0157372_10001143_pt1 | contig 28799 bp, 24 predicted proteins | sample C55metaG_FD_115307 | JGI IMG/M metagenome (GOLD analysis project Ga0157372, IMG submission 115307) | Corn rhizosphere microbial communities from Kellogg Biological Station, Michigan, USA - C5-5 metaG | ecosystem: Host-associated > Plants > Roots > Rhizosphere > Soil | place: USA: Michigan...
ATAATTATTTAATCTAAACAAAACATTTTATGGAAGATTACAATAGAAGCCATCGTTATCGTGATGATAACCGTTCTTCATCGAATGAAAGAAACTACGATAATAATTGGGACAGAACTTACAACCGTTCTGATGACTGGGGTGGATACAATACGGAAAACAGAGATACTCAATATAGCGACAGGGAAAGAGGTTATTCGAGTGGAGGCAATCAAATGAACCGGAATTATTATAATGATAAATTCAGCAATCGTGGCTCTTACGACACGAATGACCTTAACAGAAATTACTGGAATGATCGCGATTATATGAGTGATTATAACAAGTGGAATAATTACAACAATGATTATATGAATCGCAACAGGTATAACGACAACGATTATATCAGGAATAATTTCAGAGGCGATTATTACAACTACAGGAATGATTACATGCGCAGTAATGATTACGACCGTGACAGCAACTGGAATAATGACAACAATCGTTACAGGAATGAAGGCTGGAACGACCGATACAATAATTACCGTGAGCAAGACCGCAACTGGTGGGATAAAACAAAAGATGAAGTAGCCTCATGGTTTGGAGATGATGACGCGCAACGACGCCGCAACAGAGATGAAAGATACGATGAAAGACATAATGGCGAACATCGTGGAAAGGGACCGAAAAATTATACACGCTCCCAAGAGAGGATCAAAGAGGATGTTTCTGATAAATTAAGCGATGATTCATTTTTGGATGCATCCGATATTGATGTGGAAGTAAATGGAAATGAAGTTACTTTGAATGGACATGTTGATTCGAGATATTCAAAACACAGGGCAGAAGATCTTGCTGAAGATGTAACAGGTGTAAGTCATGTTCAAAATAATTTGCGTGTTTGGGATAACACACACACTTCAAATTCGATGAATACGGAAAATACAAATACCAACATGAACACAAGCTCTAATTCAAATACAACAATAGGTTCAAAGAATAAGAAAGAGCATGTAACGATGTAACGTTTTAATTGGTTTTTTAAATGTGAATACAGGAGTCAAACGCAGCGAATATTTTTCGCTGCGTTTATTTTTTGTTTTGGAGTAAAGCAAGAAATAGTTTGCATTTTTATTTCAGAATTTTATTCAAAAAGTTCAGTTTGAGAAGAAGGTTTTTCCGGCTCTACCCATTCCATCTGATCTGATTTTGAATAATCAGTTAATTTATTCCCGATAGCCCGCCAGCCCATAATATCGACGACTTTATGCAATTTTATTTTTGCTTTTCTGATCTGTGAACCACGTCCTGATTGCATTTGAAGCACAGGCTCATCAGCGGTAGTAGCTTTTATTAAACGATTATCCGGGCCTTCTTTTATGAAAAGAAATTTACTATTCAATGTATTGGTTTCGATTTTAAAACGCTTTACATTGTATTGAAGTTTTTCATTGTCAAGATATACAGCAGTAATTATTTTCTCAGGGTCAAATTTTTCAATTAGCTCAATTGAGTCCACATCAAAACGTTGGGTTAGTTCCTGACTCGTAATCTCATAATTTCCATCTTTGTAGATCACCAAAATTTTATCATCACCATCAAAATCGCCGAGCGGTTTTCCTTTCTCTTCTGTATTCAATCTCCCGAAAGTTTCATCAAACCAAAGCTTTCTTTTATCCAGCGTTGATCTTCCTTTTTCTGACATTTTAATTGACTTGACCGGATATTTTGTAACCTGGTTTCCGATGCTATTGCGGCTTCTTATTTCCATTGTTTCGAAATAAAAATCCAGTTCTTTATTTCGTGCGCTGCATCCGGGCGTAAGAAGAATGCGAACTACTTCAGCTTCACCATTTGGATTCACAGAAAAATAATGAACCTTGCTTTTTTCATCTCCTTTGGTAAGATCGTATTCTTTATCGCGGGTAACGCCGGTTACATTAAAACGCTTTGCATAACTGATTCCTTTTTTTCCATCAGCATAGATCATGTTGTAGGTAGTACGGTCATCACTTTTATTGAATACCGCCACATGAATTATATCTTTTCCGATGAAAACTTTATCTGCCACTTTCACTACTTTCATCTTTCCCGATTTGGTGAAAGCAATGATGTCATCAAGATCGCTACAATCTGCAACAAATTCATCTTTCTTCAAACCTGTGCCAATAAAGCCTTCTGAGCGGTTCACATATATTTTTGTATTTGCAATTGCTACGGCTTTTGCCTGGATGACGTCAAACAATTTGATCTCAGTTTTCCGCTCTCTTCCTTTACCAAACTTTTTTAATAATTCTTCATAGTAAGAAATCGCATATTCGGTAAGGAATTCAAGGTGATGCCTTACTTCGGCAATATCATCTTCCAAAGATTTTATCTGCCTGATCAGATCATCAATATCCAGTTTATAAATTCTTCTTACCGGCTTCTCGGTTAGTTTCAAAATATCTTCACGCGTTACTTCTCTTTGCAACATTTTTTTGAAAGGAATAAAAGCCTTGTCAATTGCTGTAATTACTTTCTCCCACGTCTCATGTTTCTTTTCTAATTCCTTGTAAATCTTTTCTTCAAAAAATATTTTTTCCAATGACGTGTAATGCCATTTTTCCTGCAATTCGCGAAGCTTAATTTCAAGCTCCTGTTTTAATAAATTGCGCGTATGATCCGCCGAAAATTTAAGAAGCTCTGAAACACCTGCAAATCTTGGCTTTTGTCCTTCTATCACACATACATTTGGAGAAATAGAAATCTCACAATCAGTAAAAGCATATAATGCATCAATGGTAATATCAGGAGAAATTCCGGGGGCCAGATCAACGGTAATTTCTACATTGGCAGCCGTGTTGTCGGTTACTTTTTTAATTTTTATTTTGCCGCTCTCGTTTGCTTTGATGATGCTGTCAATCAACTGCGTGGTGGTGGTTCCAAAAGGAACATCTTTGATAGCGATTGTTTTTTTATCAACTTCCTCAATGGTAGCACGCACGCGCACTTTGCCTCCACGCATGCCATCGTTGTAATTGCTTACATCAATCATTCCACCTGTAGAAAAATCAGGATAGAGTTCAAACTTCTTTCCTTTATAATATTTGATAGTTGCTTCAATTAATTCACAAAAATTGTGAGGGAGAATTTTTGTTGCAAGTCCTACTGCAATTCCTTCTGCACCTTGTGCGAGCAACAAAGGGAATTTCATTGGAAGCGTAATTGGTTCATTTTTTCTTCCATCATAACTCAATTGCCAGTTGGTAGTTTTATTGTTGAAAGCTACTTCCAGGGCAAATTTGCTCGGACGTGCCTCAATATATCGTGGAGCTGCGGCTTCATCTCCCGTTCTTACATCGCCCCAGTTTCCCTGCGTTTCAATCAACAAATCTTTCTGGCCGAGATTTACAATTGCATCACCAATGCTTGCATCGCCGTGAGGATGATACTGCATGCTTTGCCCGATAATGTTGGCGACTTTGTTGAAACGCCCGTCATCCATTTCTTTCATCGCATGGAGAATGCGCCGCTGCACAGGTTTGAGACCATCTTCAATTGCCGGAACCGCGCGCTCTAAAATTACATAGCTGGCATAATCCAAAAACCAGTTTTTATATTGGCCGGAAATTCCGGAATCACTGTGTTTGTATTCCTGTTTGTTACTTTTTGCCATTTATTTTTCTAACAATATTTTAAATAAAAAGGAAAGAGTCATTAATTTTCTTTATTCAGATCGTTCTGTTTTGCATTTCCTTTCTTCTTTACTTCAAAATCTTTTATATTTTTTATTTCGCCTGATGCTTCAATAGTTTGATTTAAAACTAATTGTTTTAAACGCCACAAAACAAATGCATCGCCTGTTGTATGTTTTGATTTATTTAAAAACTGCTGAACCACTTTATTTGCTTTTTGCCAATCGGTTGTTACAAATTCTACAATGTATTTATCGTAAAAATCTTCATTGTGCTGCGCCAATTTTTTGGCTCCTTCCAGCGTGCGAACCATTTTATTTTCATCACAGATCTTTGCCCATTCATCGGGGTCCAGTTCAAATTCGGAAGCAGTTATGGGTCTTGCCAGTTTTTTTGCTTTTAAAAATTCGCGTGGAGGAATTTCAAACAAGTTTACCGGGTAAAAAATATTTCCTTTCTCATTGATAAAAGGAAGATTATTCAGCGACAATACATAAACTCTTCCGGTAAATTCTTTCAACTGTGACATCAGCCAAAAATAGCCACTGACGTCATGCTTGTTTGGAGCCACCCAAATCCAAACTATTTCATCTTCATTGGTTTTTAATTTTTCTTTGATGTCCTCAACAACTTCCTGATCATTTACATAACCGCTGTCAACAGTAATTGAAGTTTCATTTCCTGATAAAACATTTCGCCACCAATCCTTTCTATTTTCAATTCCTTCTTCAGAATAAATATCTTTTAAAGGACCAACCGCGTAATCATCGCGGATTTCAATGATTTCATCGCGAAGGGATTCATCCAGGTCAAAGCTTTTAGTTAAGGTATTAATATCTTCTTTTTGAAAAACTATATGCATTTTTTGTTGTTAACCATTTTGATTTTAAAAATCAGAATTAATTGCAGATTTGAGGAGCAGATAATTTTTTTTGCAAAAAAATCAATCTGCGCAAATTGTGTTTAAAGTTCTTTTATGTTTTTTGAATTTTCTTCAGCAGCAGGGCTTTCACCTTTTATATCTTTTGCAGAAATAATCATTATTTCAAGTTCTTTATCATTCAATTCTTCGGGAACATCAACGATTAATTTTCCATCGCGAGAAGTACCAATTAATTTTATTGCGTCCATGATTTTTGTATTTATGGCAAATGTAGAAATTATAAAACCTCTTCTACCAAATCGAGTTCCACTTTTAAATTATCAATGATAAAATCCTGGCGTGAAGGGGTATTTTTTCCCATGTAATATTCCAGCAATTGTTGAACATGCAACTCAGGCAAAAGCATTACAGGCTGAAGCCGCATATCTTCGCCAATAAATTTTCCAAACTCTTCCGGGGAAATTTCGCCCAATCCCTTGAAGCGTGTGATCTCTGGTTTTCCTCCTAATTTTTGAATTGCTTTTTGTTTTTCATTTTCATCATAACAATAAATTGTTTCCTGCTTTTCTTTATTTTTTCCTCCCATAGTCCGGACCCTAAATAAAGGTGTTTCTAAAATATAGACGTGACCATTCTTTACAAGATCAGGAAAAAATTGCAGGAAAAAAGTCATCAATAAAAGACGAATATGCATTCCATCCACATCGGCATCTGTGGCAATAACAATGTTGTTATACCGAAGATCTTCGTAACCTGCTTCGATATTTAAAGCGTGTTGCAAAAGATTAAATTCTTCATTTTCATAAACGATCTTTTTGGTTAATCCAAAGCAGTTCAATGGTTTTCCGCGAAGACTGAAAACTGCCTGTGTTTCTACATTGCGTGATTTGGTAATGGAGCCGCTGGCACTGTCGCCTTCGGTGATGAAAAGCGTTGTCTCCATTCGCTTTGCATTGATTTCATCTTTATTTTTTCCTTCCGCTTCATCATTAAAATGATAACGGCAATCGCGTAATTTTTTGTTATGAAGATTTGCTTTTTTTGCTCTTTCATTTGCCAGTTTTTTAATACCGGCCATGTCCTTTCGTTCTCTTTCATTTTGTTCAATGCGTCTTTTTAACGCATCAGCAGTTTCAGGATTTTTATGAAGAAAATTATTCAATTCTTTTCCCAAAAAATCAGCAATAAAACTTTTGACAGCTGGGCCTTTTTCATACATGATATGCGAACCTAATTTCGTTTTTGTCTGGCTTTCAAAAACGGGTTCCTGCACACGAATACTGATCGCCGCGCAAATGCTTCCGCGAATATCTGCAGCATCATAATCCTTTTTATAAAAATCACGAATGGTTTTTACATAGCCTTCGCGAAAACCTGCAAGATGCGTTCCACCCTGTGTTGTAAATTGTCCGTTCACAAAGCTGTAATATTCCTCACCATATTGATTATTGTGACTAATCGCTACTTCAATATCTTCTCCTTTCAAATGAATGATGGGATAACGAAGCTCTTCCTCAATCGTTTTTCTTTGAAGCAAATCAAGTAAGCCATTTTTACTTACATATCTTTTGCCATTGAAGTTGATCACCAGACCTGCATTCAAAAAACAATAATTCCAAAACTGGTTATCTAAAAATTCATGGATGAAATGATAGTTCTTAAATATCTTTTCGTCAGGAATAAAAGTTACTTCTGTTCCGTTTTCTTCTGTTGTTTTTATTTCTTTATTATCCCTAATTAATTTTCCCCTTTCAAATTCGGCGCTTTTTTGTTTGCCTTCGCGTGTGGAAGCGACTCTAAAGAATTCGCTTAAAGCATTGACAGCTTTGGTTCCCACACCGTTTAGCCCAACACTTTTTTGGAACGCTTTACTATCATATTTGGCACCAGTATTTATCTTGCTCACTACATCCACTACTTTTCCTAAAGGAATGCCTCGTCCATAATCACGGATGGTAATCATTTTATCTTTTATTTCAACATCAACATGTTTTCCGAATCCCATCGTATGTTCATCAATACAGTTATCAATCACTTCTTTTATTAAAACATAAATTCCATCATCGGGGCTACTTCCGTCGCCCAATTTTCCAATGTACATTCCCGGTCGCAAACGAATATGATCCTTCCAGTCAAGGCTTTTTATCGACTCTTCGTTATAATCAAATATATCTTTATCTGTCATGTATCTTTTTTAAAAATTTTTGCGCAAAAGAAAGAAATTTTTAAGACTTTGCTTAAGCAGGATTATATTTTTTATTTATGCAGTTTGTTCAAATATACTTAAAGCAAAAAGTAAAAAATTGTGAATGTTTTAAACACGTTGTGAAGAAATATTTTTTTATTAAGGAATGAAAAAGTTTGAAATAAAAATTTCAATTATTGTTTTGTTCGCTGTTATTTGAGTGGGAACTGGTTATATATTTTCTCTTGGGTTGCAACATAAAATTAAAGTCTTTGTTTGCTCCAGCCCGGCCTACAAAAATTTTATTTCATTCTTGAATTGGCTTTTACAAAATCACTAACCAGATAACTGACCAGTTTTCCTGTTGAAGAATTGGTTTCCCCATTATCTAATCTTGTTGCCCCTTCGCAAATATGCATGTATGCTACTTTTGAATCCATTGCAGCAAAATTTAAATACTGCCTTGCATGAATAGAATTAATGCCACAAGGCGTAGAAGCGCTCGTTAAAATATTTTCTATAGAATCGAGGTCTAATTCTATTCCTGTAAAATTATCTGATGTAAAACTTGTTGCATGAGCAACTGCCTGGATAAAATTTCTTTTCTCGTGAATGAAAATGTCTTCATAAGAAATAAAATCAATGAATGGATTATTGACAATATCGATCCAGACATTTTGCTGCAAATAATTTTCATGAATTCCGATGACACAATATTTATTCAAATAGCCATCTTCATCTGCATACCGAAAAGCATTTCCTGAATGCCTTCCTTCTATCGGCCGGTAATCGGTATGTGCGTCCAAATTGATACAATTAATTTGAGCGAGTGGCAAAAGCTCAGCTTTGTACAATCCTTTCGCAGCGCCCTTTATAGCAGGGTATGCATTGTTGTGACCACCGCCAATAATGATAGGAATTTTTTTATTTTGGGTAATAATTTTTACTACTTCCTCTACTGCATCATCAATATTTGAAACGAGAGAACGATACGCCATAATTTTTTCTTCGTCATTTTGTGCATTTACATTGATGAGTTTTTCTGCATCAGAAAAATCGAAGTTTCCTGCAACAAAAATATTTTCGCCACTCAAAAAATCATTGCTTTGAATATTTAAAAAAGAATTCAAGAAAGAAAACCATGCAGAATCAGCACCGCCTTTTCCAAGATTGGCTTTTACTCCAATATCTTCAGGAATGCCGAAAAGTATATACCTGGCGCTGGTTTCAGCAATTGCTTTTTCAAAATCAGTTGTTGAATCGCAAAGAACAATTTCTCCTAATTTAGTTTCATACTTACGAAGATGGGTAAGAGAAAGAATATATTGTTTATCGTATCGTTTGAAATGAGCTGGCATAAATTCTATTGTTTAATAATTTTCAATTTAAATAAAAGAACCGTTGATCATCACTTTGTCAATTAAATTGTTTGCAAAAGAATAAGGAAGAAAGGCAAGGGAAGGAACAGGTTTTGTAAAAATGAGATTCGCTTTTTTGCCTATAGAAATGCTTCCATAATCGTTTTCAATTTCCATTGCACAGGCGCCATTGATCGTTGCAGCGTTAATCGCTTGTTCGGGCAACATTTTCATTTGAATACAGGCAAGAGAAACTACAAAATTTATATTGCCTGAAGGCGAAGAACCGGGATTATAATCAGATGCAAGAGTGACGGCAGCACCAGCATTGATAAGGCTTTGCGCAGGCGGCAACGGCATTCTTAAAAAAAATGCAGCAGTTGGCAAAAGCGTAGAGGAACCTTTATATTTTCCTAAAATTTCAATTTCGTTTTCGGTCAATGTTTCCAAGTGATCTAATGAAATTGCATGCAAAGAAATTCCGCTTTCGATTCCGCCAATGCTGTTCAATTGGTTGACATGAAGTTTTGGTTTTAATCCAAAATTTTTTCCTGCTTCACAAATTGTTTTCATTTCTTCCGGAGAAAAAAAATCTTTTTCACAAAACACGTCGATGTAATCTGCTAATTTTTCTTTTGCAATAACAGGAAGCATTTGGTGAATAATCGTATCAATATATTCCTGGTGATTTCCTTTGAATGCTACAGGAAAAGCATGAGCGCCCAGAAATGTCGCTTTAATTTTTAGCGAACTTTTTTCTTTTAATTTTTTGATGACGCGAAGCATTTTTAATTCACCATCAACGGATAATCCATAGCCGCTTTTTATTTCGATGGCGCCTGTTCCAAGATGACTCACTTCTTCCAATCTTTTCCAGGCAGCATTAAAAAGTTCATCTTCGGAAGTTTCATTTAATTTTTTTGCAGAGTTCAAAATGCCTCCTCCGCGTGCAGCAATTTCTGCATAGCTTAATCCTTTTATTTTGTCGATAAATTCCTCTTCACGGCTTCCTGCAAAAACAAGGTGAGTATGACTGTCGCACCAACAAGGCAAAACGATTGTATTTGCAGGGACTTCATTTCTTTCTTCTACAAATCGCAAATCTTCCATTTTGCCAAACTCAGCAATAACGCCGTCTTCCACAATGACGTAAGCATTTTGAACGCATGGAAGAATAGAAAGTTCATGTCCGCGAATGAAACCGCTACCATCGCGCCTATTCACCAATGACCGGATGTTCGTAAATATTTGTGTAGCCATCAAAAGCTAAATTAGGGAAAGTAATTGTTGGAAATAGAAAAAGTAATCAGCGCTGAAATGGATTATTTAGTCAGATTAATACAAACTATATTTTACGACGATAGCCTCTTAAAAAATCCTGAATATTCATTCTTTTCTTTCCCTCCAACTGAATTTCTTTCAGAGAGATATAGCCGTCTGTTGCGCAAAATTTTAAAAAAGTTTTGTGGTCAGTAAGTATTTTGCCAGGCTCATTCGATTCATTCGTTTTTTCTTTTTCTGAAGAAAAGATTTTTAGTTTTTTTTCATCGAGGTAAGTAAAAGCAGTCGGATAAGGAGAAAGCCCGCGAATAAGGTTGTAAATTTTATCGATGGGTTGGTTCCAATTGATCTCACACGTTTCGTTAAAGATTTTAGGCGCTGATTTTAAAACTGGAAGATCAGCGGTTGAAGGTTGAACGATTTCCTGGATCGTACCGTTTTCAATTTGCCGTATTGTTTGCAGCAGAAGCTCTGCACCTGTATACATCATTTTATCGTGCAGTGAACCTGCTGTTTCGTCATCTGCAACCGGAATCTTTTCCTGTAATAAAATATTCCCGGTGTCTATTTGATGTTGAAGCTTGAAGGTAGTAACGCCGGTTTGTTTTTCACCATTTATAATCGCCCAATTGATAGGCGCTGCACCACGATATTGCGGCAATAACGAAGCATGAAGATTGATCGTTCCGAGAGCGGGCATGTTCCATACTATTTCAGGCAGCATTCTGAAAGCTACAACTACCTGCAAATCTGCATTCAAGGATTGTAATGTTTCTATGAAAACCGGATCTTTTAATTTTTCAGGTTGCAGCACGCTCAGATTATTTTCTACTGCATATTTTTTTACCGCACTTTCAGACAATTGCATACCACGTCCGGCGGGTTTATCAGGCGCCGTTACCACTCCAACAATATCATATCCTGCTTCATATAATTTATTTAAAGAGGGAACAGCAAATTCAGGAGTTCCCATGAAAATGATTCTCATCGTTCAAAGTTGAATGTTGAAAGTTGAAGGTCAGAAATCCTTATACAACAAATACTTCTTCCTGATCTTTTTATAATTGCTCAATGCAGGTTCCCAACTTTTTCGAATGTCCTTTTCAGAAACTCCATTTTTAATTTGTTGCCACAATTCATTGTTTCCTGCCAGTTTATCAAAGAATGAATTTTCCATATTCCCTGACTTTGGAACAATGAAAAAACTATCTTTATCCGGAAATAAACGATAGGCTTCCATCAGCCATTTCAATTGTATCTGATGATCGGTTTTTTTCAATACTTCTTCCGGAGTTCCTGACAGATCCCATCCATAACAAACTTCTCCGTAATGCTTGCTCCTTTTGGCTCCTTCTGTTGGATGCGGCGTGAAAGAATATAAATTGTTTGGCAAAGATGGCGCACCAAAAACCTGGAATGGTTTGTCCGTACCACGACCTTCACTTAAGGTAGTTCCTTCAAAAAAACAGGTGGAAGGATATAAATAAATCGATTGAATATTGGGAAGATTTGGAGAAGGTTTTATGGGCAAAACATATTTACTGTTGTGATCGTAGTTCAGGTTTTTTATAACCAAAAGATGAAAAGGACTATCCACTGTTTTTTTTGCATGCTGATAATACGCGTACTTTTCATTGGCCAGCGGAGTAAGCCATTTTTCACCCGCAAGCATCAGCGCATATTCTCCCAGCGTAAGTCCGTAAACAATCGGAATGGGCTGCAAACCAACTCCACTTTTATATTTTAAATTCAAAACAGGTCCGTCAACATAAAAACCATTAGGATTGGGTCTATCGAGAATGATCAAAGGAATGGAATTTTCCAAAGCAGACTCAAGGAAATGTTGCATGGAATTGATATAAGTATAAAATCTTACGCCAACATCCTGAAGGTCGAAGATCATGATATCCACTCCTTTAAGATCTTCAGCCGTTGCTTTTTCATGTTTTCCATAAAGACTCACCACTTCAATTCCGGTTTCCGGATCAATTGAATTGCCTACTTTCTCGCCGGCATCTGCTGTGCCTTTGAAGCCATGCTCCGGACCAAAAATCCTGATTATTTTTACTCCTTTTTTCAAAAGCGTATCTACCAATGAAGTGTTGCCAACCATAGAACTTGGATTGGCAAAAACCGCTACAGATTTACCTTTCAGCAAAGGAAGATATTGGTCCATTCTTTCTGCCCCCGGAATAATTCTTTGCGAAAACCCAGCAAACGCAACAAACAGTAAACCAACAAATAAATACATTTTTAATTTCATAAGAAGTGGCTTTATGATGAAGATTGTAAAATAAAAGGAATTGATTGAAAACGCGATAAAATTATTGTAAAAAATAATCTTTTCGTCATTTTAGCTGATTAAGTAAAATATTATTGCCACCTTTACAACAACCAGGCCTATAAGGTTTCCAAACTTTATAGGTCTTATTGTTAAATTAAAAAAAATTATAGTTATGACCAAGGCAAAAAAAGGTGACAATGTAAAAGTACATTACAAGGGCAGGCTTACCAATGGAGAACAATTTGATTCCAGCGAAGGAAGAGAACCATTGGCTTTTACAGTGGGTGCGGGTCAGATGATCAAAGGTTTTGATGATGCGATCCCGGGAATGGAAGTGGGAGAAAAGAAAACCATCAATATCCCTGCAAAAGATGCGTATGGCGAAAAAAATGCTGATGCCATTATTGAATTTCCAAAGTCAAATATTCCTGAAGATATGAAGCTGGAGCCTGGAATGAAATTGCAATTGCAAAACCAGGCAGGCCAGCCAATTCCTGTTGTGGTGTCTGAAATAAAAGATGATGTAGTAGTGTTAGATGCCAACCATGAACTGGCCGGGAAAGAACTGGTGTTTGATATTGAATTAGTTCGAATTGATTAGTTCTTAGTTCGTAGTTCTTAGTTCTTAGTTTGTAGTTTGTAGTTCTTAGTTCTTGCAATTAAGAGCTACGAACTTACCTGATTTTTCTTGTGAATTTTGCTTCTGATAAACAGGCTGTTGATGCTTTTGTTTTCGTATGCATTGCGGATGGCGATGGCGAAAAGATCAGCAACTGATACGACCTTTATTTTATCAATTTTCTTTTTTACAGGAATGGTATCACAAACTACCAATTCTTCTAAAACACTGTTTTCGATATTTTCATAAGCACCATTGCTTAAAACCGGATGTGTACAAAAAGCACGAACGCTTCGTGCGCCTTTTTCTAAGAGCAATGCCGCGCTTTTGCAAAGTGTGCCGCCGGTATCGCAGATATCGTCTATCAACACAATGTCCCTGTTGGTAACATCTCCGATTACTACCATACTCGCAATCTCATTGGCTCGCCTGCGATGTTTATCACAGATCACCATGTCCACCTCAAAATAGCTCGCAATTTCCCTGATCCTGTTGGCGCTTCCAACGTCCGGAGCAGCAAAAGTTAGATTCTCCAAATTCAGATCTTCTATATAAGGAATGTAAATGGCGGAAGAATCCAAATGATCCACCGGAATATCAAAATAACCTTGTATCTGCGGCGCATGAAGATCCATTGTGATCACCCTGTCTGCACCAGCAGCCACAATCATATTAGCCACCAGTTTTGAACCGATCGCAACGCGTGGTTTGTCTTTTCTATCCTGGCGCGCATAGCCGTAGTAGGGAATTACAGCAATCACTTTATAGGCAGAAGCTCTTTTTGCGGCATCAATCATCAGCAATAATTCCATCAGGTTGTCTGTCGGAGCAAAAGTGCTTTGAATCAAAAAAACAAATTGCCCACGGATACTTTCCAGGAACTCTACGCCAATCTCGCCGTCACTGAATTTTTGAATATTTATTTTTCCCAAAGGCTCTCCAAATCTCAAAGCAATTTGTTTCGCAAGATATTGGGAGCCAGTGCCTGAAAAGATTTTTACATTCGTATGCATATGATTGAAGGATAATTAGTTTGGCGAAATTATAATTAATATTTTTGGAAATAAACTCAAAATCATGGAAAGTTTTAACAAGTCATCCACTTCCATCAAAAACTGGGCTGTTGACGACCGTCCGAGAGAAAAACTTTTATCAAAAGGAAAAGAGAGTTTGAGTGATTCAGAACTGCTGGCAATATTGATCAACAGTGGCAGCGGCAATGAAAGTGCCGTTGATGTTGCTAAAAAAGTTTTGCAATTGGGACAAAATAACCTGGATGAACTGGGGAAACTTTCCATGAAAGAATTAACGGCCGTAAAAGGAATTGGTGAGGCAAGAGCGGTCACCTTGATGGCTGCTTTGGAATTGGGCAGGCGCCGCCACAGTTCATTTATTCTTGAGAAAAAAAGATTGGTAAGCAGTAATGATCTGGCTACCTTTTTAAAGGCTTCTTTGAAAGATTATTCTTATGAAGTTTTTGCCGTGGTATTTTTAAACAGGGCGAATAAAGTGAAGCATTTTGAAGTGATGAGCAAAGGCGGAATGACCCATACGATCGTTGATCCAAGAATTATTTTTTTAAAAGCTTTGGAAGTGCAGGCTACGTCAATGGTATTGTGCCATAATCATCCTTCGGGAAGTCTGCGTCCGAGCAGGGCAGACGAAGAACTAACGCAAAAATTGAGAAATGCAGGAAAGCTTTTGGATATAAAAGTGGTAGATCATCTGATTGTTGGCGACGAAGGATATTATAGTTTTGCGGATGAGGGGTTGATGTGATAGGATGTAAGATGTATGAAAGATGTACGATGCGAACCTGAGTAATTTTCTTTTGCTTTGGTAAAAATAAAAAAGTATTTATTTCTTCGTTTACTGCAATCTCAAACTTTCTCCTTCTCCAAACCCTCTTTAATGATATTTTCTATCTGTTCATATTCCAACAAAAATCCATCATGCCCATAAAGAGAATTAATCGAATAGAAAGAAGCGCCGGGAACATTTTCAGCAATGAATTCCTGTTCATTCACCGGAAATAAAATATCGGTTGTAATGCCGATGGCTGTTGTATTTGCTTTGATGCGTTGCAAGGCATTTTCAATACTTCCACGACCACGCCCTACATTGTGCGAGTCCATTCCTTTGCTCAAAAAATAATAGCTGAACGCGTTGAATCTTTTTCCGAGTTTTTCGCCCTGGTATTTTTGATACGATTCGCTTTTGTAATTTTCTATCTTATCAATGTGATGCTCACTCTGGCTTGCATGATATGTTTCATAATGGCGATAAGAAATCAAAGCGAGGCTTCTTGCTGCTTTCATTCCTTCCATCCCTGCTTCCGGATTTTTTTCTTTCCAGGTGCCGTCCGCTTCAATGCTCATTCTTTGGGAAGCGTTGAAAGCAATCCCCCAGGCCGAATGACGCGCGTTCGTTGCAATGGGGAAAATATTTTCAAATAATTCCGGCTCTTCGATCGCCCATTCCAATAATTGTTGGCCGCCCATCGAACCTCCAATGCCCATCTTTATTTTTTCAATTTCCAGAAATTCTCTTAAAGGCTGATAGGAACGGATCATATCGCGCGGGGTGAAAAAAGGGAAATCATGATAATAAATTTCTCCGGTTTCCGGATTTTTATCAAGCGGGCCGGTACTTCCATAACAACTTCCCGGCATATTTACACAAACAATAAAATACTTTTCCGGATCAAAAAATTTTCCTTCCCCAACCAGCCCTGGCCACCATTCAGATGCTTTGCTGTTTGCCGTTAGCGCATGAAAAATCCATACAACATTGTCTTTTTGCTGATTTAACTTTCCGTAAGTGGTATAGGCTAAATGATATTTTGGAACAACTTTTCCTGACTCAAGAGTGATTGGATTATTCACATGAAAAATATCGTAAGTCAAATTCTTTCGATTGAATATTTAAAGAAAAATAAAATTACAACCATGCTTTTGCATGGTTGTAATTCAGGGCTGCAAAATTAATTTTTATGTTCTATTATTTTGCAAAAACCTTTTCAAAAGATTGCTGCATATCCGCTTTGATATCATCGATATGTTCAATTCCTACAGAAACCCTTAATAAGGTTGGAGTAACACCGGCAGACAATTGTTCGGCATCTGACAATTGCTGGTGAGTGGTTGCAGAAGGCTGAATGATCAAAGTTTTTGTATCGCCTACATTGGCAAGATGGCTGATCATTTTCAGATTATCCACAAATTGCGTTGCATTTTCTTTTCCACCTTTTATTTCAAAAGAAAGAACACCGCCGTAGCCATGTTTCAGGTATTTTTTTGCGTTCGCATGATGCGGACTGCTTTCAAGGCCGGGATAATTTACTTTGTCAACATCCGGATGCTTTTCGAGCCATTGAGCCAAAGCCAAAGTATTATCGACAGTGCGTTGAACACGCAAAGACAATGTTTCCAAACCCTGGATCAACAGGAAAGAATTGAAAGGAGAAATCGCCGGTCCAAAATCACGCAAGCCTTCCACTCTTGCACGAATAATAAATTGAATATTTCCAAAAGGACCTTTACTTCCAAAGACATCGTTGAAAACCAACCCGTGATATCCTTCAGACGGTTCAGAGAAAACCGGATATTTTCCATTGCCCCAATTGTAATTTCCTCCGTCAACAATAACGCCGCCGATGCTGTTTCCGTGTCCGCCGATCCATTTGGTAGCAGCCTGAACCACTACATGAGCACCATGTTCCAATGGACGGAAAAGATAGCCGGCGCAGGCGAATGTATTATCTACAATTAATGGCAAATCATGTTTTTGCGCCAAGGCCGAAAGCTTGTCAAAATCCGGAATATTAAAATCAGGATTGCCAATGGTTTCCGTGTAGATGGCCTTTGTTTTTTCGTCAATCAGTTTTTCAAAATTTTCAACATTGTTGTCCTTTGCAAACCTCGCCTCAATACCAAGTCTTTTCAAAGAAACTTTGAATTGATTAAAAGAGCCGCCATACAAAAAAGGACTGCTGACAAAATTATCACCTGAACCCATGATGTTGGTCAAAGCGAGAAACTGGGCTGCCTGCCCTGAAGAGGTTGCCAGTCCTGCAACGCCGCCTTCCAACGCTGCAACTCTTTTTTCAAACACATCGGTGGTCGGATTCATGATGCGCGTATAAATATTTCCAAATTCTTTTAATGCAAAAAGATTGGCGCCGTGTTCAGAACTTTTAAAAGTGAACGAAGTGGTTTGATAAATGGGCACCGCGCGTGAACCGGTTGTAGGGTCTGATTCCTGTCCTGCATGTTGTTGCAATGTTTCAAAATGTTGAGAGCTCATAAATGAAGATTTATTAAGTTAAAAGATAAAATGATTTTTTTAGAATGAATAAGGCAAAGCCTTGTGGGGGATGATATTGAAAATATAATGCCTTACGGCATACAGCGGTTGTGCATGCAATTATGATTGCGGGTTGATAGTTGGGATATGATCAGAAAATGTTTCATGATTATTATCCTACAAATATAGTAGGGAATTATTTATTTGAACAAAATTTTTTTTAGGGACAAAAACTGTAATAACAAAGCGGATAGTAAAAGAAGAAATACAGTTCTTTTTTCTTTTACAAAAAAGTCTCACTTTTTATTTACTATCAATTGCCCTTCAATAATAATATTGTGGTAATTATTTTCTGATGCAGGATCTTTTTGTTTTTCGAAAAGATCAAATAAAATTTCGGTCGCTTTTTTTGCCTGTTCATAAGGAAATTGTTCTACTGATGCAAGCGGAGGAAATTCAAGATAATTGGTGATTGGAAGATTGGCATAGCTGACAAAACAAATATCTTTATTGATCTTCAGTTTTGCTTTTCGTGCAAATTGAATAGCATCGAGCGCTACATAATCATTGATCGTTACAATTGCTGTTGGCCTTTGTTTCAATTGCAGCAACTGCTCCATCGCTTCATAGGTTTTTTCCTGGGTCAAATCGGTAGAAACGACTAAAGAAAGATCAATTTTGATTCTTTTCTTTTTCAATACGTCCATGTAGGCATTCGTTCTTTCCATGCATGATTTCATTTCTTCAGGTCCATTGATCACACCAATTCTTCTATGACCATTTTTGATTAAAAATTCTATTGCCTGGCGGGTGCCGAATTGAATATCGGAGGAAACTTTATGAACTGTAGACAAATCGGGAACACGGTCGAAAAAAACAATGGGAATATTATATTTTTGAACGGCAGTCAAGTGATCGTAATTTTTTGTGTATTTGGAAATAGAAACGATCAAACCATCCACGCGTTGATTTTTCATAGCATTGATGATCTGTTTTTCCTGCTCCACATCGTCATGCGATTGGCCAATCAGCACACTGTATTTGTTCTCTTTGGCTATGTCTTCAATTCCATTAATTGCCTGTGAAAAAAATTCTTCCTTCAGGTTGGGAAGAATTACACCGATCGTATTTGTTTTTTGTTTTTTAAATAAAACCGCAGTTTGGTTCGGCTCGTAATTTAATTCTTTGGCTAACTTCTGAACCTGTGTGGTGGTGCGCAACCCGATGCTTGGATGATTATGCAAAGCCCTCGAAACTGTCGAAACCGAAAAGTTAAGCCGCCTGGCAATTTCTTTAAGAGTAGCTATTTTATTTTCCATAGCAGTAATAGATGGCAATTTACGAAAAATGCATCAAAGGCTTTACGGCATCCTTTTCCTCTTTGTAAAAGAAGTGCAACCGGTTGCATAAACGTTTGCTTGTTAATTTCATTTAAGTTTGATTCTGCAATTTTATTGATTGTTAGTATGGATGAGGAACCAACATAATTTTCAAACAAATTAAATCGTGAAAAAAAATATCTTACTCTTCTTTATCATCATCTTTTTTGTACATATTGCTTCTGCTCAAAAGAAAGAATCTGATTCAAAAGTTTTTTACCACGAAAATTTTAAAACGTCCCAACTCCCTGCAGGCTGGTATATTCCTTCAGTTGGAAAATGGGACCCGCAATGGATTGTAACGAATCAGCCTTATCCGGGCTCGTATAAATTTCAACAACAGGCACCGCCAATCGCTTCCCACAGCCGCGGATATCATTTGCAATTCCAGGCCGGATATTTTACCGATGAAGATGTGGATAGCTGGATCAAAAAGAAAAATTATCCTGATGGATACGTTATTTCGGCACCAATAAATTGTTCCGGAAGAAATTCGGTAATCTTAAAATTCCAGCAAACATTTCGTTGGTGGGATTATGGCAAAAGTGATTCCGCGGGCTTGTTTGTCGGCGTTAGTACCGACAGCATTCATTGGCAGCAATGGGATGTAAGAGATGATGTATCGCCGTCAACGGACATGTTTTCGCCCATCAATGAAGAAATCAATATTTCCAAATGGGCGGCCAATCAGCCGAAAGTTTATCTGCGGTTTTATTGGAAAGGCCTAATGGCGTGGTATTGGATGGTAGATGATATATCACTTTCAGAAGCATATGATTATGATGTAAGCGCTGTAAGGCTTATCTCTCAAACTGAAGAAGGAAACGTGTTTCATAAAAATGATGAATTGGTTTTCAAAATAAAAAATTCAGGAACAAAAGATATTCGTTCCGATTTCAAAGTGGCTGTGGATATTGATGGAAAGAAAAGTGATACAGTAGTTGTACCTGCCAGCAAACAAACTTTTAAGGCAGGTTCTGATTTTGATGTGGTGTTTAAAAAAGTTGATTTAAGCAAATCTCCGACGCACAATTTGACCTTTCAAATTTTGTATAACGGTGATGAACAAACGAAAAATAATTTTTTGAAAATAAAAATAAATGCGCAGGAAGCGATGCTCGGAAATTTGACAGATTTCAAAATCAAGGGCAATGAAGCCGATATTTCTTCGGGCATCTCCAAAATAAAAATTATTTTTTACCAGGAGGACATTTTTCGCATCTGGCTTGCTCCTGATGGCAATTTTACCGACCCGACAGACAGCGATATTGTTGTAAAATATCCAACAATGAAATCGGTAATCAAAACTTCTGACGAAGGAAGTTATTATAAAATGCAAAGTGCAAAATGTGTGGTTCGTATTTATAAAACACCTTTACGTTTTGGCATGTATGATGCCAACAATCGAAAGCAAATCTGGGAAGAAACGAAACCACTTTTGTTCGGCGCGCATACCATTCAAACCATGAAACGCGGACGGGAAGAATATTTTTATGGCTGTGGCATGCAGAACGGATATTTTTCCCATCGCGGCAAAGATATTCTGATAGAAAAAGGCGGTGGATGGGATGCAGGTGGCCGTGCCAATCCGATGCCGTTTTACATGAGTACCAACGGATATGGCGTTTTCAGAAATACATTTGATGCAGGTATCTATTCTTTCAGAGATACACTGAAATTTTCTCATAATGAAAACCGCTTTGATGCCTTTTATTTTTATGGCCCTTCCTTGAAAACAATTCTTGGAGATTATACCGAAATCACTGGCAAACCTTTTCTGATGCCGCGTTGGGCTTTGAGTTTGGGGGATGCTAATTGTTATAATAAAAAGGACAGGAAAGGAAATCCCCAAACGACTCCTGCTGTCATTTCTACTGTTGCAGATAAATACTTTGCAGAGGATATGCCGCATGGATGGATATTGCCAAATGATGGTTATGGTTGTGGTTATACCGATTTGCCTTTTGTTGTAAAAGAATTAGCAAAGCGCGGGTTTAAAACCGGTTTGTGGACAGAAAACGGTGTTGAGAAAATAGCAAAAGAAGTGGGAGAGGACGGAACACGGCTTTGTAAACTTGATGTTGCATGGGTTGGCCCGGGATACAAATATGCATTGGATGCCTGCAAAGCCGCTTACAACGGAATTGAAAGTAACAGTAATGCCCGGGGATTTGTATGGAGCGTAATGGGATGGGCAGGAACGCAACATTATTCAACGGTTTGGAGCGGCGACCAAAGTGGGAATTGGGAATACATTCGCTTCCACATTCCTACAGTAATTGGTTCAGGATTATCAGGATTTAATTGCGCCACCGGCGATGTGGACGGCATCTTTGGCGGAAGTGATTCTACTTATACCCGCGATCTCGAATGGAAATGTTTTACGCCGGTTTTTATGGTAATGAGCGGTTGGGCAAAAAAAGATAAACAACCATATATTTCGGGATATACAGACATCAATCGCAAATATTTACAATTGAAGATGCGGCTTACCCCATACATGTACACCTATTGCGAACAAGCTTACGAGACTGGCGTTCCTACTTCACGGGCAATGGTGCTGGAATATCCAAAAGATTCTGTTACCTGGGGAACCAAAACACAATACCAGTTTATGAATGGTGAATCGTTTTTGGTAGCGCCTGTTTATAAAAGTGAAGGAAAAAGAGACAGCATTTATTTGCCGAAAGGAATATGGATAGATTATTGGGACGGAAAGGAATATGAAGGTAGTAAATGGCTGAATAATTATGATGCGCCATTGGATAAACTTCCGGTTTTTGTAAAAGCCGGCGCCATCATCCCCATGTATCCATCAATGAATTATGATAGTGAAAGGCGCGCTGATACATTGACACTCGACATTTATCCTGCCGGAAAATCATCCTTCAATATGTATGAAGATGATGGAATCACGAGGGAACATCGCAAAGGCGCTTTTGCAAAAACATTGTTTGAAGTAAATGCGGGCAAAAATATCGATGTGACCATCCATCCGGCAGTTGGAAATTATAACGGCAAATACGAAAAGCGCGTTTATTTATTGGATGTTCATTCTAAAAATCCCGTTTCAGTTTTGATAAATCATAAGCTGATAAAAAGATTCTCATCAAAAGAAGATTTTGAAAAAGCATCAGTTCCGGGTTATTATTTTGATGCGAATGAAAAGAATGGAATGGTACATGTGAAAACAAATTATTTGGCAACAGATCAATTGACAAAGGTTTCCATTGAATACAAATAAACTAATTGAAAATTTATTTGCGTGGTCAATTTTTATTTTGACCAAATAAAAAAACCCTGCAGAAATGCAGGGCTTTAAAACATATTTTTAGAAAAAACTATTCAGCTACTACTTCAAATTCTACTTCTGTTTCGTGTCCTTTTCCAAAATCAATTTTAGCTTTATAAGTTCCTAATTCTTTCACTTCATCAGGAATGGTGATTCTGCGACGGTCAATTTCGTAACCTTTTTGTTCGCGGATTGCTCTTGCTATCTGAACAGAAGTAACGCTTCCGAAAATCTTTCCGCTTGTACCGGTTTTCGCGCCAATTTTTAACGGTGATTCCTGCAATACGCTGATTACACTATTGATCTCAGCCAAAAGTTTTTCTTCCTTTTTTGCCAGTTGTTTTTTGCGCTCTTCAAATTGTTTTAAGTTGGAAGAATTCGCTTCTACAGCCAGTTTGTGGGGAATTAAATAGTTGCGGCCGTAACCATCTTTTACAGTTACCAATTCGTTGGCGCCTCCTAAATTATTTACATCCTGTATTAATATTACCTGCATTTTGTTTGCATTTTTACCCAAACCGCCGGTTGGACGATCTTTCTCCGCATATGAGTGGATTAGGGTGGTTAAAAAAATTATTTCATTAAATCTGTTACGTAAGGAAGAATCGCCATTTGACGGGCTTTCTTTACTGCTTCGCTCACTTTGCGTTGGTATTTCAAAGAATTACCGGTAATGCGGCGTGGCAATAATTTTCCTTGCTCATTCAGGAATTTTTTCAAAAAATCGGCATCTTTATAATCGATATATTTGATCCCCAATTTTTTGAAACGGCAATATTTCTTTGGCCTTTTTTCAGCTTTTATTGCTGTCAGGTATTTGATTTCGTTTGCTTTAGGCATTGTTCACCTCCGCTTTTTCGATTCCTGTTGGTACGCCTTTTCTCTTTTTGGCATTGTACTCGACGGCGTATTTGTCGAGTGCAGTGAACATGTGACGAATGACTGTTTCGTCACGCAAAAGCTGGGTTTTCAGCTTTTCATTGAAGTCGGTTGGCGCAGCATATTCCAGAACCCAGTACAAACCGGTTGTTTTTTTCTGGATCGGGTACGCCAGTGATTTTAGTCCCCATGGATTTTCGTTTACAACCTCACCTCCGTTTTCGGTAACCAGCGAAGTGAACTTATTCTGAGCGGCCTTGAATTCCTCTTCAGAAAGTACAGGGGTAAAAATCACCATCAATTCATAATTCTGCATTAATCGTGTTTTTTGGTGAATAAAAAATTTTAATTTGGGCGGCAAAGGTAAGGGATTTAGATTATTAAGGAAAAGAATTAATCCTAATTATTCATAAATTATTTGCATAAAATAAAAGAGCTGGCTGCATTTAAGTGCCAACTCTGGTCAATCATTTATCTAAAATTCCTTTATGGGAAAATTCCTAATTCGGCATACGAAGTCGCGACTTTATTGATCGCACAAACATAAGCGGCAGTTCTTAAATCAGGAATTGCGGGAGTTTTTTGCCAGATGTCAACGATTTCGCGGGTAGCAGCAATCATGGTTTCCTCCAATCCGCTTCTTACCAGATCTACTTCATCAGCGCCGTGTAAAATAAAATCTCTTTCTGTAGGAGTAATTGTCTTTCCGGTTAATTCTTCTACCTGGTTTACGATATGATGATTCATATTCTCCGTAAATCTTTTTTCCAAACGACCGTAACGAACATGGCTAAGGTTTTTGAGCCATTCAAAATAACTAACCGTAACACCACCAGCATTAAGATACATATCAGGAACGATCAAAACGCCTTTTGGATTTAAAATTTCATCTGCTTCAGGAGTTAAAGGTCCGTTGGCTGCCTCCCCAATTATTTTTGCCTTGATCCGTCCGGCATTTTCTCCGTTTATTACGTTTTCAAGTGCTGCCGGAATTAAAATATCACAATCCATTTCCAGCGCATCAGCAGATTTTTCAAAATTTTCTGCACCGGGGAAATCAAGGATAGAACCTGTTTTTTTGCGATGAAGCCAAACCTGTTCTACGTCAAGGCCATTATAATTTTTTATTGCACCTTCCATTTCTGCCAAACCAACAATGATAGCTCCGGCCTGTTGAAAAAACAATGCAGAATGATAACCAACATTTCCCAAACCTTGTACACAAACTCTTTTTCCTTTTACTCCTGTTGGCAAGCCAGCTTTATCCATCAGACTTTTCATATTACAAATCTCTGTAAGGCCGTAGAATACGCCTAATCCAGTCGCTTCCCTTCTTCCACGAACACCGCCCTGTGAAACAGGTTTTCCGGTAACGCACGCGGCTGCATCAATTTCACCAGGATGCATGGCAGTGTAAGTATCAAGAATCCATGCCATTTCTCTTTCGCCGGTTCCATAATCGGGAGCAGGAACATCCGTTCCTGGCCCAATAAAATTTTTCTTGATTAATTCCGCTGTATACCGACGTGTAATTTTTTCCAGTTCATATGGAGTGTAATCTCTCGGGCTGATCTTTATTCCGCCTTTTGCACCACCAAAAGGAACATTTACGATCGCGCATTTGTAAGTCATTAATGCTGCTAAAGCCATCACTTCGTCCTGGTTTACCGCATTGCTAAAACGAATTCCTCCTTTGCAAGGTGTTTTATGATGGGAATGTTGAACGCGATACGCTTCTAAAGTAACAATTTCACCATTTTCTCTTTTTATTGGAAAACGCATCTGGTATACACTGTTGCATTGTTTAATCTGCTGAAGAATGCCGGTGTCCCATTGAGTAAAAACAGCCGCTTTATCAAAACTTTTTTCTACATTTTCAAAAAAACTATAAGGCACTTTCGATGACATAATCTTTATTTTTTAGTAAACAGTTAATTTAGTAATTTTTTTTGCAATATAGCAAGCAAATGCTATGCAGATTTTTCCTTTTTGGAAACTTTATTGTCTATTCTGATGAGGTATAAAAAAAATACGACGAGAATAACGATACAAATAGTCATTACCACGTAAATCTTATCGTGGCTTCTCATTGTCTGATCAATAGAATCTGAAGTAGTTTGAGCCCAAAGAAGAGGACTTACAAAAAGTAGCAGGATGGTAAAGCTCCAATGCTTTAAAAACAGTTTATTCATTCATTAAATTTTTATTGGCAAGCAGGTTTAATCTTATTTTTAAACTGCTGATCCAGATTCCCAAAAGCAGCCACCCAAAAACAGCAGGCCAGAAAACCATTTCCATTGTTGCATCTAAACTTTGACCTCCCAGTGCAGGATTCCCACCTCCTTTGGCACCTTCCATTCCACCAGGATGAAGCGACTGAACCATGCGCGGAAGGATCATTATTAACGGAATATAAATAAAATAAGCAAAAATATTATAGACAGAAGAAACCCTGGCGCGTTTGTCCATATCTGTCATTGAGCTTCTTAAAACGACATAAGCTAGATAAATCAAAACAGCGATAGCTGCCGCAATTTGCTTTGGATCATTACTCCAAAATTCGCCCCAGGTATATTTTGCCCAAATGGATCCGGTTGCCAAACCCAGAATTCCGAAAACAATTCCTGTTTTTGCAAATTCAGAAGCATAAACATCATGTTTGAGATTTTGAGTCCTTAGATACGCAATCGAATAAGCGAGAGACAATGACAACAAACCCATCATTCCAAACCACATGGGAACATGAAAGAAAAAATTACGGATGCTTTGGTGCAGATTTCCTATGATGGGCACTTTAATCAGAAAGCCGGCAGTGAAGGTAATAAAGAGGAAAACCATACACAATATCTTCCACCACTTTAATTTCATGAATTTATTTTTGAGCAGCAAAATTAAGGATATTATCAGTGAATAGTAACTGGTTGTTTCAATGCTGGATGGTTTTTACTTTAATTCAAAAGATAATGCAAAGTGGTTGAAAACATCCAATGATACTTCTAAATCAAAGAAATACAATCAGAAGATAATGAGATAATTTAATAATTTAATAAAGGATTTACTCTCATTCTTTCCATAAAAAAGGAAATAATACAACTGATAAAACGATCACCAGGACATCAAGACCTGCTAACAAAAGCGAAATCTGCAAAATCGCTCCTTCTCTGAAAACTTCTCCAAATGCGGATTTGGAAAGCCTGATTAATAGTAATAATTGAGGAATAATCAACGGAAAACCAAGAATGGCCATGATTGCGGCATTTTGATGTGCTTTTGCAGCAATGGCTGACATTAAAGTAAAAACAAGGCTCAAACTTAAACCGCCAAGAAAGGCAATTCCGAGAAACTGAAATTCATTCATCACCGGATTTCCTAATAAAATCCTGAACAAAATAAGACTTACCAAAACCATCAAAAGCATGATAAGCGTACTGTAGATCAGTTTTGCAATAATAAATTCAACGGGACTTGTTACCGAATAGAAATAGAGCATTCTGCCCTGGCTTTCCTGCAGAAAACTTTTGGCAACTGCGTTCACACAAACAAACAATTGGATCATCCAGAATAAACCGTTATAAACGGTACTTTCCGGCCTTCCCATTGCCAGGTACAAAACAAAAATCGTAGAAGCGACGTACAACAAAATGCCAAAAAAAGTATGCTTCTGCCGCAGTTCGAGCAGAAAATCTTTTTTTAAAAGAGTGATTATTTTTGACAATAGAACAAATTTACTTTAATAGAAATGCAATTACACAGTAAACTAACAAATAATTACAATTTTTATTTTCTTCAATAAATTACCCCCTCAATTGCGCACAAACTCTGCATCTTGGTTCGTAAATATCTTTTTCTCCCAGCAAAACCTGGCCACCGGTGCTTACTTTTCGGTAACTGACGTTGGCAATATTTCCGCAAACCACACAAATCGCATGAAGCTTGGTAATATAATCAGCAACCGCCAGTAGATTCGGCATTTGTCCAAATGGTTTTCCCTGGTAGTCCATGTCCAATCCGGCGACAATTACACGCATTCCTTTCAATGCCAGCGTTTCACAAACATTAGTGATCTGATCGTCAAAAAACTGCGCTTCATCAATGCCCACTACATCTACGTCCTGCGCCAGCAAAAGGATCGTTTGCGAATTTTCTATTGGGGTGGACTGAATTTTATTTTCATCATGACTCACAATTTTTTGCTCGTCATATCTTGTATCAACGGCAGGTTTGAATATCTCAGCTTTCAGATGTGCGATTTCAACCCTTTTTAAACGGCGTATCAGTTCCTCGGTTTTTCCGCTGAACATACTGCCACAAATTACTTCGATCCAACCGCGTCGCTCACCTCTGAAATTAGGTTCAATAAACATTTTTAGTATTTAATTTTAATTTTCAATTTGTAACTTAGCCTGAATTTTTGCAAGGTTAAATTGATTTTTTATTAAATCAAAAACAGTTTTTTTCGATTTTCTAAACTACTTACAATTTTCTATGGAAAGAGTACCAACGCTTCTGAAAAAACTTCAAAAACAATTTGATGAAAATGCACAGGCAAAAGAAATGTTGCAAACGGTACAGCTTTTACAGGCAGAATTAATCCAACATTTAGATAATAATCCGCGCAGCAGTAATGAAAAAATAGCAGTAGTAATGCCCGTTTCCTTTATTGTTGATGCTCTTCAAACCACAGCAAATATAAATCCTGCGGAAGAAAAAGTAGTAGAAGTTTTGCAGGTAAATGAAAAAGAAATTGAAGAAGAACTGGAGCAAATAAAAAAACATGCTGAGGCGGTAAATGCAAGATCTTCACATACACGACCTTCATTTTTATTCGATCCGCTTGAAGATGTTCCAACTCTTGCACACCAGGATCAGGCGGATAAAAAAATTTCAAATGACCTTTCTTTTGAATATCCTGAATCGCTTAATGATCGCTTAAAAGAAAGTAAGATTGAGCTTTCTCAATCGCTTACTTCAACTGCTATCAAAGACTTGAGAAAAGCAATTGGTGTTAATGACCGTTTTCTTTTTATCAATGAATTATTTCGCGGCGATGTAGACATGTATGAACGCAGTATTAAGACGATCCAGAATTTTTCTATTTATGCAGAAGCTGAGTTTTGGATCAGGAGAGAGCTGAAAGTAAAAATTGGCTGGCTCGATACTGATCCGGTTGTAAAACAATTTGATCAATTAGTTAAAAGAAGATTTGCTTAATTGCTGCGCTTAACTTTCCAATAATTTACTCACTTCAATTTTTGCCATTTCCCTGATCGCATTTGCAATGTGACTTTCATCAATTCCTGCTTCTGATTGTTGCTGTTTTTGCGAAGCATGTTCGATAATATGATCAGGAATACCAAGGATTTTTACATCCGCTTTATAAAAATTCGCGTTCATAAATTCTAAAATTGCAGAACCAAATCCGCCGACAACAGTTCCATCTTCTACAGTAATAATTTTAGAATATTTTGAAAATACTTCATGCAATAATTTTTCATCCAAAGGTTTTACAAAACGAATATCATAATGGGCAGGATTCAATCCTTCAGGCTTTACATCTCTTATTGCAGCAGCTGCAAAATTGCCCGGATGACCGAAAGATAAAATCGCAATCTCGTCACCGTCTTTTAATTTTCTTCCTGTGCCAATTTTAATTTCTTTCATTTCGGTTTTCCAATCTGCTTTTACTGCTTCCCCGCGTGGATAGCGAATTACAAAAGGATTTTTTGTTGTTTCCAATTGAGCCGTATACATTAAATTTCTCAGTTCACTTTCATTCATCGGCGCACTTACAATCATATTCGGAATGCAACGCATGTAGGCAATATCAAAAGCACCCTGGTGGGTAGAGCCATCTTCGCCAACCAATCCTGCTCTGTCCAAACAAAAAATTACAGGAAGATTTTGGATGGCAACATCGTGAATTACCTGGTCGTAAGCTCGCTGCATAAAGGAAGAATAAATATTGCAAAAAACACGCATCCCTTGTGTGGCAAGTCCGGCACTTAAAGTAACAGAATGTTGCTCGCAAATGCCAACATCAAAAGCACGATTTGGCATTTTTTCCATCATGTATTTTAAAGAACATCCGCTGGGCATTGCCGGTGTAACGCCCATGATCTTATCATTTTTTTCTGCCAGTTCAATGATCGTTTCTCCAAAAACATCCTGGTATTTTGGTGGTTGAGGAAGATCAAATTTTTTCTTATAAATTTCTCCGGTGATCTTGTCAAATAATCCCGGTGCGTGCCATTTGGTTTGATCTTTTTCCGCCAATTCATAACCCTTTCCTTTTACTGTTTTTATGTGTAACAGTTTCGGTCCGGAAATTTCTTTCATGTCCTGCAAAGTATCCACCAATTTGGTAATATTATGGCCGTCGATGGGACCGAAATAGCGGATATTTAATGATTCAAAAAGATTGCTGCTTCTGCTCACCATTCCTTTTAAAGAAGCTTCTATCTTTGAAACCATTTTTCTTGAAAAGGTTTTTCCGGGAAGTTTTCCCAATGCTTTCCAAAAATCATCCCGCAGTTTATTGTAAGTCTGCGAAGTAGTGATGTCTGTCAAATATTCTTTTAAAGCGCCAACATTCGGATCAATGCTCATGCAATTATCATTCAGAATAATGAGCAAATTGCTTTTTTCGATTCCGGCATGGTTCATCGCTTCAAACGCTTC
>Ga0157372_10001151_pt1 | contig 28668 bp, 27 predicted proteins | sample C55metaG_FD_115307 | JGI IMG/M metagenome (GOLD analysis project Ga0157372, IMG submission 115307) | Corn rhizosphere microbial communities from Kellogg Biological Station, Michigan, USA - C5-5 metaG | ecosystem: Host-associated > Plants > Roots > Rhizosphere > Soil | place: USA: Michigan...
AACCGTAACCATGCGAATCGCCAAGATTCAAGAACGAGTCAAGTAAATCAACCCTTCTTGTATCGTCCAATTTGGTTAGCATCGGGACACTTGTTTCTGGTTTCAACGAAGCCAAGAATTCCTGATGTTTTGAAGCTGTCTCTTTATATTCCCGCGGAGGCATTGAAACGCTAGCGGGCCCGGCGCTCGAGGAATTTCAGCTACACCTTGGGGGCTGAGGGCGAGAGGGTATGCCGGCAGGGAAGCTGCTAGGCCGCAGCCAGAACCGAATCCCTGCAACTTGGTGTACATCTTTGGGCATTCTTTTTGCCCCGGGAGGCTTTTTGGCATGCGCCCCGGATGATCCTCGAGTCCTTTAGGCCATTTTGGGGGCCCTGCTGGTCCGTTATAGGCCAAAATCCTGCATCTTTTGGGGTATTGCAAGAACAGAAGCAGCGGGTAAACAATTGTGAGACAATTGACGTAAGTTCGAGCCCTTCCCCCTATGAAGGTTCAACTGCTAGAGGGACGTGTGCCGCATTCTAGCGGGAGGGATTTGCCATGCCTGAAACAGTACCTCGTTGGTTGCTCGCAGGGGCCGGGATCGTTGCTCTTCTCATAGTTCTTGTCGAAGTCAAGGACTATGCCGAACGAAAGAGCGCCAGCAATTCACCCGGTTCGAGTACTTCTACCACCGTTCCTCCGGACGTCAAGAGCACACCCAAAACAACTGGGAAGACAAGACGAGCACGGGTCTCGGCGGACGCAGCAGTCGATTCCGAGGCCGAAAGCGACGCCGCAGATGCTCTGGAAAACGCGTCGACCATGGGAGGAATCGAGCAGGCGAGTGAGCGGGCTCCAGTTGTAAGTGAGGACGACGTGAAAGGTGGACAACCCGAAGCTGTCAAGAGCCCAAGCAAGGCTGCAAAGCCGAGATGTTCGCCGCTGCCAAATTCAACCAAGGCCGAGGATGTCGATGCTCCCTACTACAAGAATTGGGCTAGAGAATACGGTTGCGGATTAGACGGGACTGTGTGGCCATTGCCGGCTGAGCAAGCGCGATAACGCAAGCTGGGAGTCTCTTCACCAAAACTCAGGGTCTCGGACGCATAGACGCCACACACTGCAAGATCAACTATCCATCGCAATCCAGCCGATGAAAAGCAGATAACGCTATGAGAGCCTAACGAATAGAAGCCCATGGCCGCTTCCGCGATTCCCGCCCAGTCTGCACCGGCGTCTAGAATTCAGTCGGTGGACGCTCTGCGCGGGGCCATCATGATGTTAATGGCCATCGATCACATTCGCGACTACGTCGCCCTCAGTGCCCAGCAGTTCTTGCCTACTGACCTCACGCGTACGACGCCTGCTATTTTCTTTACCCGCTGGATCACCCATTTTTGTGCGCCAGTTTTCGTGCTCACAGCGGGCTTGGCCGCATATTTTGGATGGTGCGGGGACATCACACCAATGGCGAACTCTCCCGCCTGCTGATCAGTCGCGGAATTTGGCTCATTCTCCTTGAGGTCACGATCCTGAGGGTAATCTTTTTTTCACAGGTAAGCTTCAAGGTGGATCCTGTGATCCTGATCATCCTCTGGGCCATTGGGATTTCCATGATCGGTCTAGCCGGGCTGACCTATCTTCCGAGACCCGTGATTGCCACGGTTAGCATCGCGATTATTGCGTTGCACAATCTACTCGATCCCGTCTCGGCCTCTCGCTTTGGGAGGGCGGCGTGGATTTGGGACGTCCTGCATCAGCAAAATGTTTTTGCCTTCCACGAAATCAACTTCGTGACCGCATACCCGGTGCTGCCCTGGATCGGAGTGATGGCTGGTGGTTACTGTCTCGGGGCGGTCTTTGAATGGGATGCGCATCGCCGCAGGAACTTCCTTATGCGTACTGGTATGGCGCTTGCTGCGGGATTCGTCGTGGTGCGTGCCCTTAATTTCTATGGCGATCCCTTGCGTTGGGCTCATCAGACGTCGGCAGTTTTCACGGTGCTCTCCTTTCTTAATGTGACCAAATACCCGCCTTCACTTGATTTCTTGTTGATGACACTTGGTCCGGCATTGGTCGTCATGGCCTGGCTTGAGAAATTTAACCTTCATTTCACCAATCCGCTAATTGTTTTCGGGCGTGTGCCGTTGTTCTACTACGTGGCGCATTTGTTTTTGGCTCATCTAATTGAGATTGTCCTGAACCTTGTGCGCTACGGCCCAAAGCCATTTCTGCTGCTTGCGCCACCCTCCATGGGAAGTCCGAGTGGACTCTTCCCCCTTGGCTATGGGTTCCCGCTTTGGACCGTGTATGCCGTCTGGATTGTGGTGCTGCTGGTTCTTTATCCGGCATGCCTTTGGTTTGCGCGACTCAAGCGGCGTCGGCATGATTGGTGGCTGACCTATTTGTGATTTGTTGTGGAGGCTATCCGAGGTCTGGACTCTAGAGACCCCCCGGACGGTATTCCGTATCGATCGCGGGCCTCTTCCAATGATCCACTCCGTTTACCGATACCAAGAGACTTGGTTACCAACAAGAGTGAGGGGCTTGCTACCATCGATGGATGGATCGATCCAACGGATACGAGGCGGTCTCGGCCGAATTTCTGGCGCGGCGGGGCGGCAGTCGGTCTAGTGGAATCGGCGTGAAGGAAGTGCGGAGCTGGGCGAGAAGGCTGCCGCGCGGCGGCAATGTCATGGATCTGGGCTGCGGGCCTGGCTTTCCCATCACCGCGGTACTGGTCGACGAAGGACTTCATGTCTTCGGCGTGGATGCGGCGCCATCCTTTGTTGCCTCATTCCGACGCAACCTGCCCCGAACACCCATTGTTTGCGAATCCGTTCTAGAGTCGAGTTTGTTTAATCGAACCTTCGATGCTGCCTTGGCATGGGGGCTGATGTTCCTTCTCAAGCCCGAAGACCAGCACCGCCTGATCGAGAGGTTCGCCGAGATCCTGGTGCCGGGCGGGCGTCTGCTTTTCACCTCAGGCGCCAAACTTTTCGTTGGGAAAGATACGATGACAGGATTGGAATCGATCTCTCTAGGAACAGAGCAGTATAGGAACCTGCTCGGATCCGTTGGGATATCGGTTGAGGAGGAGTACGAGGATGAGGGCGAAAACCACTACTTCGATGCCTTCAAGGGAAAATAGCCTGAGGGTTTAGAAACGCAATCTATCGTAAGGGTAGAGTGAGCGGTCATAGGACGAGAATCCCCATGGAACCCAGTTCCCCAAACATCCAGCGGAACTATCGCCAACCCTTGTGCGCTGAGTCCTGAAAGCACGGCGGCGGAACCTTCAGGATTGGCATATTGCTGGTGAATTTTTTGGCGGGCGGTTTGACGATGTTCGGATCCCCGCCCCACAGCTCCAGTATCACAATGTGGGCGCATTTTCGGGGCTCGAAGTGCGACTCAGGTATCGAATCTTTGCGGAATAACTCCCGCAAGGAGCGTGGATAACGATCGAAATCCCGACCGCCACCCGTGGTTGCTAAGAATAGAAGAAACAAGATTGAGCCAGATCTCATTGGCTGCCTCTCTCGCAACGGAACCCTGCTCTTGGAACGCACCCTCCATCTATTCTTGCGGGCTATTATGGCTGGGGAATCTTGTACGCCAGTGAGGAATATCGTATTCCCAGGAGCCAGATAGCAGGCCCTTACCTTTGCTGTCGAATGCCTGGCCGGCGTACGTCCCTAACCCCTGGGTCGAACGACAGGAACAGAGGGGCACCCCGTGTATTCCTAATCCTGCAGGGGCGACATCTTTCATGGACGCACCGCAACCGTCATCGTCCGCAGCCGACCTTCAGGCCGTTTGGGGCAAACGAGAACTTCCGGTTCTCGCCAGTGTGGCGCGTTTTAAGACTTCCTGAGTAGAATTGATTTAACCCTTCCTCTGGCCTTACAAACAAGGTGATATCGGTGAAATTGAGTATCCTCTGTGTTGATGATGAGATCCCGGGTCTGTTCCTACGGAAGATGGTTCTTGAAGCTCACGGTTACCGCGTCGTGACGGCATCGACTGGTCAGGAGGCCTTCACATTTGCGGAATCTATGCACTTTGATGCGGTCATTCTGGATTTCAACATGCCGGAGATAAGCGGGGGAGAGATCGCAGAACGATTGCGACGAGAACTCCCACATCTCAAGATCATCATGTTGTCCGGTTATCCAGAGGATGTGTCGCCTGAAATCCAAGGTTTGATGGATGCTTTTGTCTGCAAGGGTGGAAGCCCGAATGAACTTTTGCAGGCCATCAGAACCGCGCTAGACGGGAAAGTTCAAGATGGCATTGAGAGCAACCCGTATGTGCTCTTTGGGAATAATCCCTTGATCCCCGAACTACGATCGTGGAAGAGATCGCGTCAACCGTAACGATCCCGAAAGATTGACTATCAATCAAAACCGATATCGGGAGTCCGAGAAGTTCCCATTGCCGTTCGTCGTACCCCTGCTGCTATCGGTCGGCGCCCTGCTACGCAACCGCTACCAATTCGTGATCGATCCGTCGGGGCGGAAGTATGTTTGGGCGCGCGCAGTGGCCCGCTCCGTGATTTCAGTGATCAGCTTCAGAGGTTTCATGTCGAGTTCGACACCCAACCCCGGCCGATCGTTGGGGTAGAGTTTCCCGTCTTTGAAGTCGAGTCCCACCGGCATATGCGCAATGGTCCGGCCTTGGTAGTTGTATTCCAGCAGGAGGGGTCCCGAGAATGGGCCAAGCGCGTGAACCAGGGCTGCCGTCGATATTGGTCCCGTGAAATGCGGCACCATACCGACAAAGTGCGTTTCGCAGATTGCCGCGATCTTCAGCATTTCTGTGATCCCGCCAACGTTGGGCAGGGTGGCTCGCAGGTAGTCGATGTCATGACTCTCGAGCAGCTTGTTAAAGTCCCACCGATTGCCCCACTCCTCACCAGCGGCGATAGGAACCTTCACTGTCCGCCGGAGGATCGGCAGGTCCTCCCCGAATGCCTCTGTGCGTACGGGATCTTCAACAAAAAATGGCGCGTAGTCCTTAATCATGTCGCATCCCCGAATCGCATCACTAAGGTCGAACCGCTGATGAAAATCGACGATCCAGTCACCGTCCTTCCCCACGCCTTCGCGAGCTTGCTCGCACTCTCCCGCCATTTTGAGGACCCGCTCGTGGGTGTTGTAGGTGCTATTCGGCGCGGTGGAGGCGGCGTCCATACGGAATGCACGGTAGCCAGCTTCCATTGTGGCGTGGGCCCGCTCCCTAATGCTCATTCCTTCCCGAATCTGCGGAATGATGCCTGCGGTGTTGTAAAGTTCGCAGAAATTGCGTGCCATTCCTCCCAGCAGAGCGTGAACCGGACGGTTCAAAGCCTTGCCACGAATATCCCAAAGGGCGAGATCCAGCGCGCCGAGAGCATGCATCTTCTCGCGACCGGGAGGATAGAAAAATGCTCGATACATGTCCTGCCAACATCGTTCAATCGCATTCGGATCCTGGCCAATGAGTCGCCCAGCACACTGCTCCAGCATGTCCCGCGAGCCACCCTCGCCGATGCCCATGAGACCGGCATCGGTTTCAACGGTTACCACCAGATCAGACTGATTAAAAAGCGGGTTAGGGTTGGGCGGGGAGTACACGCGCACGCGTTTGATCGCCATCTTCGGCATGCTCGATGGCGCCGCCTGCAGCTTCGCGGCTGCCGTAGCCGCTGCCACCGCGCCTATGGAACCAAAGAACGTTCTGCGATTCATACCGGCATCTCCCGTGGTGACCTTCTGTTGACGGCCATTCGAGTTGCCAAAAACCTGCCGTCCGACGTCAATGAGTGTAATGGGAATTTTTCACCCAGTGACTAGCAATCTACTTTGGGGCATCGTGAAGGCATTTGCATTCGTTCGTCAACCGGGAACGCCGAAATCTGTTTGCATTCGGCATACCATCGAAATGATTCGTCGAAATGATTCGTTGTTACTCCCCCTCGCCTGATGTAAAATCTGCGGCCATTGCTGTCACTTTCTTCGCAAAGGGGATCCCAATGAAAGCTCAGAAGCTCTTGCTCACCGGCCTTCTGCTGTCATGCGTGCTGTGTAGTGCCGCTGTGGCAGAGGCAGAGGGGAAATCGCAGGCAATCGGGAGCGCCAAATCTGCGCCACACGTGCGCACTTACTATCTCTGTGCTGAGGAGATCGACTGGGATTACACTCCCGACGGCAAAGACGTGATGATGCAGGCCGATTTCGACGGCTACAGCAGGGTTTTCACCGAGCACACAGAAAAGCGTATCGGTCACACTTACCGCAAAGCTGTGTTCCACGAATACACGGACGCAACCTTTACCACTCCTAAGCCACGGCCCGCTGCTCTTTCACACATGGGGTTGCTGGGGCCGGTGATCCGTGCGGAAGTTGGTGACACGATCAAGGTGGTGTTGCGCAATAACGCAAGTTTCCCTTTCAGCCTTCATCCGCACGGGGTTTCTTACGACCGTGACTCGGAAGGAGCCATGTATGCGGATGGGATGGAACATCCCGAAGCCAACGGCTTGGTTCCACCCGGCAAAACCCATACCTATACATGGCAAGTGCGAAAGGAAGCTGGCCCTGGACCGGAAGACGGCAGCTCCATCGCGTGGCTCTATCACTCTCATAACTACGAACCAAAAGACGTAAACGCAGGCTTGATTGGAGCGATTGTGATTACGCGGAAAGGGATGGCACGGCCGGACGGGTCGCCGAAGGATATCGCTCACGAGTTCTTTTCCCTATTCATGATCATTGACGAGAATCAAAGCCGCTATTTTGACCACAATGTGAAGGCCCATATCGCCGATCCGGCGACGATTCAGCGTGGTGAATACACTCCGCTTGATCCGGGAGGCGACGGAGACCTGCCTCTAGGGACAGGGTTCGGAATAAGCAACATGAAGAATTCGATCAATGGATACCTGTTCAGCAATGGCCCGTTGATGACCATGCGAAAAGGCGAACACGTGCGCTGGTATGTCATGACCATGGGGATCGGGTTTAACTTTCATACTCCCCACTGGCACGGAAATCTTGTCAGCGTACGAGGACAGTATATGGATGTGCTGCCGGCCATTGGACCGGCGCAGATCGTCACCGCGGACATGGTGCCCGATAAGGTTGGAACGTGGATGTTCCATTGCCATGTGGATGACCACATGAAAGGAGGGATGCAAACGCTCTATCGGGTGCTTGACAAGGACGAACCGCTGCAGACTACAGCTTCGATCCCGACTGCTTCAAGTCAGCATGCTTCGCACCACTAACTAGTGCTGCGGGACTTACCTGACGTGGTCACGCTCCTTGCATGAGAGATGAGATCGCAATGGGGGCACCAGTTACCCGGGTGCCCCCCGGCAAAGACCTGGAAAGGTGTTTAGGTACTTAGCGGTGATCGATAGCCTGATAGGACAGGGAGATTTCTCGGCAGTTAGCTGAAAGGGGGTATACTCTCCACGTTCGCCTTCGACAAAGAGGTAACCCCCCATGCGGTATCTCTATCCTTTCCTGTTGTCCCTTCTGGTCATTTCTATAGTGCACGCTCAGGATAAACAGGAACCTATCCGCGTTTGCGTCTCTATGCTGAAAAACAGCTCGCGAGAATACGTGAATCCCACATGGCAGCGGAACGAACTGATTAAGGCTTTCGAACGGATCAACAAGAGCAAAGATGTCAAGAAAGGGAAAGCTGCAGCGATACAGGCAATACCACTTGAATCAACCGACGAGCCTGACACTGATGTACGCGACAAAGAATGCGGGTTCGTTCTGCATACGAATCTGATTGAGGTACTGCAGGCTGGCGACCACAAAATCGGCGTACCCCCACCAGGCGCAATTGATGTGGGCACCACCGCAGGCGATCCTCGGGCACGTACTGCCGATTATCTGACTGCCACGGTCGAGTACCGGTTGATGCGCGCCGGAAACCCAGAAACTTGGGCCTCGAGCCTGGTCAGTGAGGAGGGTCAATTGCCGGAGGAGACGCTCGTTTCGCAGATAATGGATCAGGTTGCCAATCGGGTAGCGGGCGAATTTCGAAAATCCCATCCCTCAGCGCCGCAGTAAGGCGAGATGCAAATCTATTCAATTTTTTTAGCGGCCGGACCCACGGCGGTGGCCTGCTTGGTCTTGGGGTCAATGCCGATCAGCGCAACGCCGCCCACTCCGCCACGGCTGATGGTAAGCACGTGGCCGCGAGCCCTCAGATCGGCTTGTACCCTTTCGGGTAGCGTGCTCGGCACGGACAGGCTGCCCAAGTCGGCGCGATCCTGACTGAAGGAACTTATGAAATGGGTGGTCGAGAAGCGCGGGGCCTTAAACGCTTCCTCGGGACTCATGCCGAATTCCACGTAGTTAAGGATGACCTGGATAGCGGCTTGATCCTGCTGGTCGCCACCCGCCACTGAGATCGCCATCACGGGATCATTGCCCCGGAAAACTAGGGTGGGGCTCAGCGTGATTCGTGGACGCTTGCCAGGCTGGATGACGTTAGGAGTTCCGGCAAATGTGTTCAGGCTGCTGAGCCGGCTTCCGTGAATAATGCCCGTGCGCCCGGCCACGCCGGCGGTGCTCGACAGGCCGCTCGGAGTCGCCGCGATCACATTCCCAAATTTATCTGTCACACACATAACGGTGGTTCCGCCATGCCACGGGCCGGTGATAGTGGGCGGCTTGGTCGGTTTCATATTGTAGGGGTCGCCCGGCCGGAGCTCGAGAGATGCCCTCTTCGGATCGATCAGCCCGCGCCGCATTTTGGTGTACTGCTCAGAAAGCAATTGCTGCATCGGTACCTTCGCAAAGTTCGGATCGCCGTAGTACTCGTCGCGATCCGCCAGCGCCAGTTTCTCCGCTTCAATCACCGTATGGATGTAGTCTGCCGAATTGAACCCCATCTTCTTCAGGTCGAAGCCTTCCAGCAGGCGCAGCGTCTGTGAGAGATAGGGGCCTTGGGTCAGCGGACCGGCCTTGTAGACCGTGTAGCCACGGTAGGTGGTTTTGAGCGGGTCCACCACGGGGGTTTTATGTGCGGCCAAATCCGCCTTACGAAGGAAGCCGCCTTTCTCGATATACCAGGCCTCCAAGGCCTGGGCGATGTCGCCGCGATAGAAACGATCCGAGACCGCTTGCAGTTTCTGCTGCCGGGTACCTTTCGCGGTCTTTTCAGACTCCACCAATTTACGAAAGGTCACCGCCATATCCGCCTGCCAGTTGACGCCGGTTTCAATCCTCTTCTCGCTGCCGGTGTCGATGTACCAACTGGGGCCACCGGCATCAAGAATTGCCAGCGTCGGCTGCACGACCTCCTCGAAGCTTTTGGTTCCGTAAAGTTTCAGCAGTGTGACAATCGCATCTATGGTGCCAGGCACGGCGGCTGCCTTCACGTCCCCGTCCGGAATTCCGTGTTCCATGTACCAAGCGATTGCTTCGGGGTCGCGAGGGGCTTCTCCTTGTCCCTCCAGCAGCTTTACGCTTTTCTGGTCCGCACTGTAAACCAGGATGGGAATCTCTCCTCCTACGCAGAACGCACCCACATAGGTGACGGACAAGGCCAGCAGCGTGGCAGCGCCAGCATCGGCGGCGTTTCCTCCTTGTTCCAGAATCTTGATGCCGGCGGCACTGGCAGCAGGCTTGCCTGACACAACCACACCCTGGCTGCCGGCGGCCATACTCGGTCCTCGGGGGCTAACCGGCGTTCCGGTGGCCTGCGGCCAAGCGAAGGGCGCGAGTAGAAGGAGGGAAACGAATAATATCGAATTGATCTTGCGCATAAGAGGTCCAGTCCGTCCTAGGGCCTGGCATACATCGCCCGGCGTTGTCATCAAGGCCAGTTAGAAATGATAGTCGTTGACATTTGCCTTATCGATTGCGATCCAGCCGGAACCGGCCAGGGTGTGAGGCGTTCCCGGAATCCGTTTCAAGTTACTGTAGCCGGGTAAGCCGAGATCGAGACCGGGCCCTACATGTTGTCCTTTGATCAGCATGAGCGCCAGCTTGTCTTGTGCCTGGCCGGCAATGACCGGATCCCAAAGAAAGATCTTGTCTACTGCACCATCGTTCAGGAATTCACCCGCAACCGACGGTAGGCTCGTTCCCATGACGCAGGTCTTGCTCTGCCGCCCGACCTCTCGCACCGCTCGTCCGATACCCGCGATGTCGACGACCGAGCTGCCTTCGAAACCTTTGAGATCCGGATGCCTCGCGAGTAGCTTTTTCGCCTCCTGGTATGCGGCTTCGAGATCCTCACCGGTTTCGACTGGCCCTGCGATGCGCTCAATGTTGGGGTATTTCTGTCGGGCACGCTCATGAGCGGCCGTGACCCATCGCATATGGCTGCGAGCCGTCACGTGGCCGACAAAGGCGACATACTTGCCTTTTCCACCCATGCACGAGGCGAGTTCATCCATCAAGTGCGCTCCGAAGGCGAGATTGTCGAATGCTTCGATGTCGACGTCGGTGTTCACCTGGTTGCTTGCCTCGTGCGTGACCACCTTAATGCCAGCCTCCCGAGCCTGCTTTAACACCCCTTCGAGGGCCTCGGGAGAATTCGGGACTACCGTGATCGCGGCGGGCTTTTCCTCGATCAACTTGCGAATGATGTCTGCCTGCTTCTGTGGATCGGCGTCGGCCGCGCCGGTCATCGTGGCGTTAACGCCAGTCTGGGCAGCGAACTGCTTAATGCCCTGTTCCATGCGCTCAAACCAGACGATCCCAGTCCGCTTCACGACCGTCACGATCCTGATTTGATCCGGTCGCTGAGGACTGGAGTTGGTCCCGACAGGTCCGCTGGACGCAAACAACAGGCAAGAAACCGCAACAATAAGGGCTAGGATCAATCTCACGACCCGCTTCGCATTCAACATCGCCTACTCCATTTTAGAGATCGTTCATTTGGCCTCAGAGTTCTACCGATGACCGAAAAATGTTTTGCTATCTTACCGCGTTTAATGGGCATTTCATTCCCCGCCGCCAACCAGACCCTCAACCCGAAAGCCTCTTGGATCAATTGGCGATAGGGAAATTCTGGCAGAGTCCCTGAGTGTGGAGGTTGTTAGTTCCTCGGAAATTCCAAGCAAGCACGCTGACTCCAATTTGCGCGGGGGTTGTGGTCTAATTTTGCGCAACATGAATCCCATCGAGCTTTCGCCAGAGCGATTCCATCATCTTGCGTCCAAGATTGTGGAGATGAGTGTTAAGTATCTCTCCAGCTTGGACAAGCGGTCGGTGTTTCCATCTACCAGCGGCCGAGAGACCGAACAACTGTTTGCGGCGAGTACCCCAGACCATGGAATGAAGGAAAGGGCGCTAGAGGCTTTGGTCGATCTAAGCTCCCATAGTCGCGCTCAGAATGGGCGCTTTTTCGGATACGTGCAGGGCACATCGGAGCCGGTTGCGGCATTGGGAGACTTTGTAGCTTCGGTTCTGAATCAGAACATGACGGCATGGCGCTCTTCGCCGGCAGGGGTCACGATCGAGCGGACCGTGGTTCGTTGGCTGGCCGAAGCCATTGGTTGCGTCGGGTTTTCCGGAACCCTGACCGGCGGAGGCTCCGCCGCAAATCTCATGGCGCTCGCCCTAGCGCGAGAGTCGAGGATTCCCTCAAACGATCGCGGCATGTTGGGCAGCGAAATGCCTGTCATTTACGCATCGGAACAGGTGCACATGTCCATTCCCAAGGCGGTAGCGATGCTTGGTATCGGACGGGAAAATCTGCGCTACATTCCTTGCGATGACCGTTACCGCATGATCCCTTCGGAGTTGAATCGTAGCATCTCGGCAGACAAAGCTCGTGGCCGCAAGCCGATCGCGGTGATTGCCTCCGCGGGAACCGTGAACACGGGTTCGATTGATCCCTTGCCCGAAATCGCAGCAATTAGTCGTACACATGATTTGTGGCTCCATGTTGACGGTGCGTATGGAGCTCTGGCGGCAATCGCTGCCCCTGAAAAGTTCCGCGGGTTGGAAGAAGCAGATTCAGTCTCTCTAGACCCTCATAAGTGGCTATTTCAGCCGCTCGATTGCGGCTGCCTTCTCTATCGTGATGCTGAAATGGCGCGTAAGACTTTCGCCTATACAGGTTCTTACGCCCGACAGCTCAGCAATGACCCGCTTGAAGGGTTCGCGTTCTTTGAGGAATCGATGGAGTTGTCGCGACGTTTCCGGGCACTGAAGCTGTGGCTCTCGCTGCGTTACCACGGACTTGAGGCGTTTCGAGATGCCATTCGGCTGAACCTCCAGCAGGCACAGCGACTCTCAGTAGCCGTTGAAAAGCATGGAGAGCTCGAACTAACTGGGCCCGTGGAACTGAGCGCCGTCTGTTTCCGGCACGTGATCAAGGACGACGCTACGGAAGAAGCACGCAACCATTTCAATCTCGCGCTGCTCAAAAAGATCGTGGGTCGTGGAAAGATATATCTGTCGAATGCGGAACTGAGGGGAAAGTTTTGTCTCCGCGCCTGTATCGTTAATCACCTCACAACAAATGAACACGTCGATGCTGTGATACCGGAGGTCTGTGCCGCCGCTGCGGATCTTGCTTCGGAAGGATGATGCGTGGCCGATTAAAACACCGTGCCGAAGAAATCAACCCGCCGGCGCCGCTCGATGATTACGATTCCTACTCTAAGTAAGCCCTGCGGATGCAGATTGGTTCGGATAGTTGAAGAAGAGCTGATTGCCGTCAGGGTCATCGACCACCAGGAGCCGGTAGCCCCACGAACCCTCCTTCACCAAAACGCCCTTGGCCTCAAGGTCGGCGCGCAGAGCACCCAACGCAGCCACCATAGCTTCCCGCGTCTCCGGCTCGACGTTCAGGGAGATGAACGTCAGTGCCTTGCCAATCCTTTCCGGCCATGTGTCGGCGAGTATGAGCGCGCAGCCCTGGCGGTCGACCTGTGCGACACGCGCTTTTCCGCCATCTTCGTAGCGCCAAGAACTCGTGAAGCCGAGCCGGTCAACATAAAAGCGGAGTGAGGCCTCAACATCGGTCACGTGTAGGACAGGGCGCGCAAACCAGTCTGTCATAGCCTGGAGATCCTCAAGTGCGGACAGCTCTTCCTGCATCATGAATTCTACGCGAGGGAAATGAGGATTTTCACCAACCGCACTTCGGAACTTGAAACCGCTGCGGTTCTAGTCCTTGCGGGATAAAATTGAAGTCATCGGGATACTTCCGCCCGCTGTTCACGTGTTTGCGAGTCATGTTGATTCCCACGACTGAGGGGGCACCCGACCGTCTCATCCGAGCGATGTGAAGCTTGACCTTGGATCACGTACACTGACGCTGGCGCCTCGCTTGCTATTGGAAACTGCCCGAGGCCTCTTGCACTGGAGAAAGCATGCTTCCAAGTCCGGTAACCGACATCAAGGCGTTTGTACCGGCAAAAGACCTCAATGTTTCCAAAGCCTTCTACACTGATCTGGGATTTGCCATTCAATGGAGCAATGAGGAAATTGCTGAGCTACAGATCGGATCGTTCCGGTTCTTACTACAGAAGTTCTACGTTGCCCAACACGCAGGCAATTTCATGATGGGGCTGAACGTCGAAAATGTGGACGCCTGGTGGGGTTATATCCAGCAGAAGGAGCTCACGAAGAAATACCCAGGTATTATGTGCAAACCCCCTGAGATGCAGCCCTGGGGCATTCGTGTGCTTTACCTGAGCGACCCAACGGGTGTGCTTTGGCATATCGCCGAGGCTCCCAAGCCCTAACATCCCTCACCATCCCTCAGAGAACCCGCGGCCATGCCATTCCTCCTTGGAGCCTAAATAATAGTTAGTCGGCCCCTAAGGCAACGTTTGGCTTGTGTACCTTGGGAAACCATCGTTCTACTGCGGGAACTACTACTCTTCGACATGCATTCTTGCAGCAATCATGGAAGGGATTTCACGCCAACCACGAGACTTGTTGTTCAACGCTCGCCTTGCAGATCGTCATCGAGGGATGGTATCCGATTCTCTAGCCAGCATCAAAGGTGGCCACGACAGGGGGTAGTGCTCCTCATTGGACGTTGGTAATTTGAAACCATCAGAATACCGTGGTCAAATCAGCTTGCCCGCCACTTCGACAAGGCACACTTTAGCCCTCACGGACGGAAGTTCGCCTCTGAAAACATCGAGTCTGGCCGACACTCGAATTGTCGTGAGCCTGCCTCGCAATGAGATGGCAACGACGGATTCCCCACAGAGGAGTGCACAATGAGCTTTTTGAAGCGTATCTTCGGAAGAGGTTGCTCTCACCGTTTTACCTGGCCTCGATTTGACCACCACGGCCGACACTATCAAATCTGTCTCACGTGCGGTGCTGCGTATGAGTATGACTGGAATGGAATGCACCCCACTGGTCGGCTACTTGCTCTCGATGCGCAGACTGGGACAAGATCGCTGCAGCGTTGATGGTTTGGCTCGGGCAATTAATGATCCCGCCTTTGCGAAACGGGAGAGCGGGGTCGCGGAGAAGATTCGACTGCTTCTCGATTGGGCCTAATCGCGAACGATGAAGATTTCGCGGTTATCGATGCAGAAGGGTGCACGGATGTGGGCCGCGTCTAGTCTTGTCGTTCTCTTTTCGGCGAATGACGAAGGCTGCGTCCCTCCACCAAGCGGAAAAGTTCCTCGGCGAGATTGGTGGCGTGGTCTCCAGCTCGCTCAAGCACTTGCGCAATCAACAAGACCTCTGTGCTTTGTTGCATCCTATCAATATCGTCGACTGCCAAGTGGCGTCCAATAAATCCCTTGTAAATGCGGTCGATTTCTCGATCGGCTCCCAACACGTATTTCGCACCATCAAGTTCACGACCTTCAAACGAGATCCTCAGCTCTTTCAACATCTCTTCCAAGACTCCAAGCATCGTTGCCAGATGCCGCATATCGCCTCGCGATAGTGGCATGCGAAGATTTTGCAAGCGTTTGCTCACCCCAAAAAGCAGGTCTCCAATGCGCTCGAGTTCCGTGCTGAACCGGGATGCGGCGAGAAGTTCTCTGGCTTGAGGCTCACTGACCTGGCTGATAGCCCAGGGTAGTTCTTCGTCTATTTGCTGCTCGATGCGGTCCAATTCCTTTTCGCAGTCCCGCGCAGCGAGGAAGGCCATTGGAGAGGATCCGAGGAGAAAATCCTTCACGTTGAATGCGGCGTCACTTGCTACGGAGCACGCGTGGAGAGCTAAGGTCGAAAGCTCATGAATTTCACTGGCGTGATGTCGTGGAACCCGCTTGATATCAAGTTTCATTTGGCTACTCGTGAAGCAATCTGGGAGCACATCGCAAACTTTAAACACTACCATTCTGAGTGTTACAGAAGCGTTAATTCCCTTGCTAGACCCACAGCTAGCGGGCTCCTAGTGCGGTTCGAACGCGAAGATGTTGGGTTCACGCTGGCCGAACGGCGCACGGTCCCGGTCAACGTCTTGAGGTCGGAAGAAAGATCTGTTCGGCCCTCGCGATCTGGCCATTGATGTGGTCAGCGATATCTCTCTGAGGTAGTTCGATCAGGACAACTCGCAACTCGTATCGATGCTCTCTCGACGCTCGATTTGGCTAGTCGGATCTACACCATTTAGTCAAGCAGGCGGTTCTCAAGTCGGCGATTGGGCGCCATTGTTAAAGTCCGTTTAAAAGAGTGCCCCACTGACAAACTACTCCGTCGTTCTCTCATCTATCGCCCTTCGGTCGCGCAGACGAGTGTGGGGAGGCGCCATACGATTATGGGCACCAAAGCGTTGCCATCGTTCTTTGTGATCGGCCCACCCCGAACGGGAACAAGTTGGCTTCATCAAGTTTTGAAACCCCGTGCTATCTTGCCCGACCTCAAAGAAACGCGATTTTTTGACCTGCATTTTGAACGTGGTCTTGATTGGTACATCCGTCATTTCCCTAGATGGGAAGAATCGGGACTTCCTATCGGGGAAGTTGCGCCCACGTATTTCGCTTCTTCGGAGGCACGCCAACGCATCGCCCGGACCATGCCCGGTGCGAAGGTCGCATGCATATTCCGGAACCCCGTCGAACGGATTGTCTCGCTTTACAGAGTTAGACGTGCGCACGGGATGATTCCGTGGAGCTTCGAAGAGGCGTTGTACAAAGACAAAGAACTCCTGGAATCTTCAAAATATGCCACCCACTTACTGGCGTGGCAGCAATCGCTCGGCAGAGACCACGTGCTCGCCACACTCTATGATGATCTGCTGGAAAGCCCACAAGCCTATATTGATGATCTTTGCCAGTTTTTGGGTATTCGGCGATTCACGGTACCGGCTACGGCCATGAGGCGAGTACACACCTCAGAGTCATTGGCGCAACCTCGCTGGCACACGGTTACACACACCAGTTCACGCGTAGCAGAGTGGTTGAAAACCAAAAGGCTCAATCGAGTCGTTGCCGGAATCCGCGATTCCAGGATCGGTCAATTGCTGCTGGCTTCAGGGATGCCTTTCGAACATTTATCGCCAGATCTCTCGCAAACGGTTTACGCTCTCATTGCGGACGAAATCGATCGGCTAGAAGTGCTTCTGGGTTGGAACCTTGCTCACTGGCGACCTTCCCCGTCGAGGGTAGGACATGCTTACGTTACAGCTTAGAAAAAATCAACACCTCACACTGCGCGACCTTTCGGCCCGAACGTAGCAGCCCGCCATAGGGTGAATCTTTGTCTGATCTCCCGCATGCAGGAAACCGCCCTTTGCAAGCTCACGAGGACCAATCGCATCAGGTGGAAGGACAAGGTGTCTTGTGCGGCATAGGAGCTTTTAGTGGAATGCACGTTGACCGCCTTTCGCTTGCTAGGAAGTCAGTAGAGGGAATCCTACATCAACTCACTTCAATGGAGTGTTAGAAGGTCATAAACAAATGGTGAAGTCTGGAGTTGATCGAATTCGAGGTTGGCGGCGCAGCACTCACATCTGTGGATCCCCGCAGATGTGAGCGTCGCTCGCGGGTTAATCCACCTACGGCGTTGGATTGGCGATAGAGAAACAGAAAATGGTGCACCCCCGACTCTGATGGAAGTAGTTGGTCTTCATTGAGGTAGGTCATGCAGAAGTCGGTTCGGGGATTCAAGGGCTGATAACAAAAGGACATTACTTTCGTCAGTTCAAGCCCTTAATTCTCCTATTGCCATTCACGGCCTCCCGATATCCTGAAGCCCAGCGGGAAGTGAGAGTTACACGCATGAAAAACGAAGAGTGGCTTGGTCAATTATCCCAACTCACCGGTCTACCGTATTACCAAGAGCACAAAGTCTTTGGCGATAAGAGCGGATCGCTGATCGGCATTACCGATGGCTTTATCGTGGCTCTTGGCCTGGGCAAGGCCGAGGGTGGGCACGCGGCAGTCAAAATTTTGCTGCGTTATGCCAAGACCCAAGCTCCGGAGCAAGTCCGACAAGCGCTCGATCCGGCGAAGGGGAAATTTAAGCTCGTTACCGACCAAACCACTGCCACTCTCACCCGGACCTTCGCGTTTGGCAAGCCAGACGTCTCCGCGATTCGGGAGGATCTCGGTAATTTGCTTGCGGCCCTAAAAACCTGCGCGAGTGGAATCAACGGCAAATGTGAGGAATGCGGGCGAGCCGAGCCAGAACTCATGCTATTGAACGACCTTCCCACATACTATTGTTCCGGCTGCCAAGTTCAGTTAAGCCAAAAACTAGATGCAGCTGCCCTGCAATATGAAAATCTTGAAACCAACATGCCACTCGGTTTGCTATACGGTTTAGGGGCGGCTCTGTTGGGTAGCATCGCATGGGGAGGCGTCGCCTACCTTCTGCATCGAATCTTCCTCTGGGGCGCAATTATTATTGGGTTGTTCGTAGGTAAAGCCGTGGTCAAGGGAATCGGGAAAGTGACCTGGTCGGCCCGCATCATGATAGGTTTGTTTACCGCAGCTAGCGTGGCGTTCGGCGATGCAATTTTCTATGCGCTGTCGGTCGCAAGGGAGCACCACGTCGAATTCCTAGCGGCCCTAAAAGTGGTTGTCGTGAATTTCTGGGCTATAGAAACCGACGCAGATGGTGGGGTCGTGTCGATCCTGTTCGGCTTGATCGGCGCCGGTATCGTCATGTATTCCACGCGGAAACCTACGTTCAAAGCACGATTTACGCCATTAGGAACCCCTGCGACTACACTCGTCAGCGCTGCAGCGAAATAGACTGCCCCCTTTCTGTCGATCCACCCCAACATGGCAGAGCGTAGGCGACGCAGTTTCACGCCTTTGATCAGCGGATCCAAAAGGTTCGTAACAACCTTGCAAATTCTTCAAGACGTACCTGTGCAGAGAAATCGAACGCATGAGGCTGCTCACTCTCAACGTCAACGGTGCCTAGTACACATTCACCCGCGGCATCGAGAACCGGAATGATGATTTCGGACCGAGTGGTCGCGAGCGCCGGCAAGTAGTCGGCATCGTTCGCCACCTCCCCAACATTAACCGTTTTCTTGGTAGCGATTGCGCGTGAGGTTAGGCCGTCGCTGATAGGGAATGCGGGATAGGTCAAGGGGCCCTCGCCGCTCCATGCGATATTTGACACCATGCCCTTCTGAAGGTTACGTCGTACATGCCTGTCCATCGGTATGAACCAGCTGCCGGATGGTCTCGGCAATGACCTTCGCGGTGCTGGTGCGAACTCCTTTTTGGGCTAAGAGGAGAGTCACTTCGGTCAACAGTTTGGCCCAAGTCATTCATCTCCGGGACGCCAGCCACGGAATCGAGAGATGTGCCGAACTTCGTGATTACTGCAGCTCGGGCTGTGCACGCGCAGTCTTCGATTGAATAATGACAGAACCATCGCTTAGCCCGGGCGCCTTGGCCGTCAACTTGATCGCCCCAGCTTGTTGCGATGCCCGAACGACCACGAGCGACCGTCCTTGAAACAACTTGCGGTGATCGCCCTGATAGGATGCATTGTCCTGGCCATCACCGTTGCCGACAGCTGCGATCATGCCGGGGCCGCTGATTGAGTACTGAACCTCATGATCGGCATTTGGCTCCCACCGCCCCTCAGCGTCTACGGCTTCCACCTGAATGAACGAGAGGTCCTGACCGTCTGCCGTTATTACGGTTCGGTCCGCCGTGACGCGGAGGTTTGCTAACTTGCCGGCGGTCGTGAGCACATGTTCAGCGACGGCACGGCCGCCGCGGATTCCCTCTGCTTTCAGGGTTCCGGGTGCGTATGGAACGGAAAACACAGCCTTGAATTCTTGATCGCGTCCGGTTGGTTTTTCACCGATCAACTTCCCATTCAGGAAAAGCTGGACCTTTTCCGTACCGGAATATACTTCCACCTCCAGGTCTTTGCCTTCTCGTCCAGGCCAGGTCCACGTGGGAAGGGTGGGATAGGTTGCCCAACCAACGGCAATGATCTTTTTCCCTTCCGGTTCAGGCAGACGCACCGTCGAATACACGCGATCGCCTCCGTTCCATATGATTTCGCGATAGTAAGACTGTGGCTTGCGAAAGCCGGTTAGATCCAGATCTCCGCACGCCGCTGCGTGCCATGGAAAGCCGTGGAATAAAACCTCCATAGCGGCCTTCATGGCTGGCGTCGCATTCTTTGACATGTCAGCCAGAGCATCCTTCCCCTGTGCCATTCCCAGGAAGAGTTGGTCCACGACGCCAGTATTCCCAAAGGCGCTCATCATTTGCTCTGCGATCTTTGCCTGTTCTGGAGTGCCGTAGGACCACGCGCCGATTCCGGACTCGCCCAGGTAGTCCATCGCAGTCCAAGTCAGATCACCAATGACATAGGTGTTGTCTTGCGAGATTTGCCAGAGCGGGAAGGCCTTGGACGGATTCGATTCAGTGGTCAGCATGATGCGCGAGGGCAACTGCTGATGATCCTTTGCATAGGTGGGAATAAGATTGTAGTTGTAACCGGTGATATCCAGCTGCGAAAACACAGCTTCGGCGGTGGGTTTGGTCGTCGTTCCAGGGAAGGCCAAGGTGAGCGGACGCGTGTTATCCAGAGCGCGCACTTGGTCCACTAGCTGTTTGCCGAGCGGTCCACCACTCTCCACTTCCAATTCGGGGATCTCGTTGCCGATTCCCCAAATGATCACCGAGGGGTGGTTCCGGTCGCGCAACACCATGGACGAGACGTCCTGCTTCCACCACTGTTCGAAGTCGCTTCCATAGTCGTATTTCACTTTGTGCGCTTTCCACACATCGAATGGTTCGTCGAGAACCAGGAGCCCCAGGCGATCGCATGCATCCAGAAACGCAGAAGATGGGGGATTGTGGGCGGTTCGCACGGCATTGTGTCCGGCAGCCTTGAGCAACTCGACGCGGCGCTGTTCAGCCCGATCAAAGGCTGCGGCCCCGAGCGCACCGTTGTCATGATGGACGCTCCCGCCGGTTAGCTTAATGGGTTTGCCATTCAGCACCAGGCCTTTTTCCGCTGACCAGGCGAGCGATCGGATGCCAAACGTGGTATTCACCTGATCCACGACTTTGCCATCAGCTTTCACCTGTGAAAAGGCGCGATAAAGACTCGGCGAGTCGGGGGACCACAGCGAGGGACTCGTAAGCTTGAACTGCTGAGAGCTCTCCATTTCCGTTCCCGGAGCAATCTCGAGCGTTGACTCGGCAGTCCCCACCTTGACTCCAGCCTTGTCGAATAGAGTCGTCTCAAGGGTCAGTCCAGCCCGTTGGGAAGATTCGTTGGCCACACTCGTCTGCACGATAACCTGCGCGAGGTTATTCGAAACTTCCGGTGTAGTTACAAAAACTCCCCAGTGGGCAACGTGTGTGGGATTCGTCACGATAACCCGGACGTGCCTGTAAATGCCTGAACCGCTATACCAGCGGCTGTTCGGTTGGGCTGAGTTGTCGACTCGTACCGCCAGCAAGTTCTTAGTTGAGAAATCGAGCTGCGGAGTGAGATCGAAGGTGAATGCGGTATAGCCGTAGGGATGATCGCCGAGTTTGTGTCCATTCAGGAACACAGTGGCGTTTCTGTACACGCCGTCAAATTCGATGCTGACGCGTTTCCCCTTCCAATCGGCAGGGGCAGTAAAGGTCTTACGGTACCAACCTACGCCACCTGCGAAAAAGCCCCCTCCTGCGCCCGACGGGTTGTCTTTGTCCGGCGGGTTTTCAATGCTCCAGTCGTGCGGCAGATTTACCGTGCGCCATGACCCGTCTGCGAATGATGCTGCTTGCGCGCCTGGGGCGTCGCCTAAGAAAAATCTCCACCCGGAATTCGCGGCCAGTTCCAAGCGGGAGGTGTCTGATCTTGCGGCATTCGTCCGGGCCGGGCTCCCGAAAATCAAGGTGAGGCAAATTGCGAGCATGGTGCGGGATAGAGACATTACGAACTCTCCTTATTGGAGTTTTTTGTTGTGAGATTTGAGTTGTCCCGATGCTTGCGGCCTGTCGGCGTTGGCTAGCCCCAGCACAAGGATACGGATGGTTTCCCGGAACAATCGTTCAATCGGCTGTCCGTACTCTTGCTCAACCTTGTTTCCCAAGGACGCGAGCCGCCGTTGCGCTCCAATGACTGCATTCATGACGGCATGCAAGGTAAACTCGGGATTCAGGTCGCGGCGGAGGGAGCCATCACGAATGCCCTCGCGGATGAGCTTGCTGAAGTACTTGAACCCCCGCGGGTTGATTTGCGCTTCCAACATCAACAGACGTTCGGCCGGCCAGTGGCGGGCATACATGGCGTCAAACTGCGCCATGAATCGAACTTTGGCTTGGTCTCTCGATAGCTCATCCGCCATGAACTCAAGCAAAGCCCGGATCTTCGCTAGCCCAGTCGCGGCGCCCTCGATCTTTTGTTTTGCACGTTCCGTATCCTCCGCCATGACTGTGCCGAGAATCCCCCAAACGATCTCGTCCTTGTTAGAAAAGTACTGATACGTTGTCGAAGCCTGTACCCCACTGGCGGAGGTAATCTCCGCCATCGTCACACGATCAATTCCGCGTTCATCAAACAGCTTGGCAGCAGCATCCAGAATCCTTCGCCGCTGTCGATCGCGATGAGCCTGATAGGTTGTCGCCCGCGGTTTTTTTCGGTTCACCATAAATCCGAACTACGTATCTAATTTCGAAATATGTATATGAATTTATCGTTAACCCGGAACTTTGTCCATCCTCCACCTTCCGAGCAGACCAGGAGTGGCGTTGTTCCCCAGATGGGGCCTTCGTTCGCCCCACGCTGAGCCTTACATGCATTAGACTGAGACCCCACTCGCAAAATGCGAATTACCCCCGCTAGCGATTCCGCGCTCCTCGTCACCTTTGGCGATAGCATTTCGTTTGAAGCGCACCTCAGAGTCATCGCACTGTTTCAGGCGTTGGAGCAACTGCGTGACCCTCGCATCCAAAATCTGCATCCCGCCTATGCTTCGCTATTGATCGATTTTTACCCGCTTTCTGCCACGCAGGGCGAGCTTGAAAGCTTGGTCCTTTCGCAAAGCTCCAAATTTGAAAGCCGGCAGGGCTTGACCGCTGAACCGGTCGAAGTTCCTGTCTGCTACGAAGCGGAGTTCGCACCCGACTTGGCGAATGTTGCTCAACATCTGCGCTTGTCGGCGGAAGAGGTTGTAACTCTTCACGCCGCGGGTGAATACCGCGTCTACTTTCTCGGTTTCTCCCCTGGGTTCGCATATCTCGGTGGACTCTCCCAGGCCCTCCGGGTTCCGCGCCTTGAAACGCCACGCACGCACGTGAAGGCCGGCTCGCTCGGCCTTGCAGGAGAGCAAACCGGGATTTATCCCAACGATTCGCCAGGTGGCTGGCAACTCATAGGGCGTACTCCTCAGCGGATGTTTGACCCTTTAGAAGACCCGCCGTCACGGTTGCGCCCCGGGGATCGGGTTCGCTTCAGGCGAATCAGCCGAGTGGAATTCGAACAACTTGTCCGAGATCAGGAGCACGGCAAGTGATCCACGTAGTCAAGCCCGGGTTGCTTACCACGGTTCAAGACCTTGGGCGCTACGGGTTTGCGCACCTGGGGCTTTCGCCTGCCGGGGCGGCTGATTCGCTTTCGTTCCGACTCGCCAATTTTTTGGTAGGGAACCACCCCAATACGCCTGCCCTGGAGATCACCCTTGTAGGCCCCACGCTGGAGTTCGACGCTAATGCAACGCTCGCAATTTTCGGGGCACGCACGAGTACCTCGCTACCTCTAAACCAGGCGTTCGACGTCTCCGGTGGGGAGAAAATCGCAATTGGGTCTCTATTGGACGGAGCACGTACGTACTTGGCGGTGCGCGGAGGCATCGCCGTTCCTTCCGTTATGAACAGTTGCGCGACCTTTCTGCCGGCTCGCCTCGGCGGATTCGAGGGACGAGCACTCCGGGCGGGAGACTGCATCGCGGTTGGCGAAAACGTGCTCGGGGTCGGCAAAGAGCTTCCGTCGGGTTTGCTCGAAGAACTTTCGCGTACGGGTCCGGGAACGCTTCGCGTAACGCCCTCTCTACAACATGACTGGTTTGAAGCGCCCGAGGTTCATTTATTTCGAGAACAGGTATTTACCGTTAGTGATGCTTCCAACCGCTCGGGTGTGCGTTTGCGAGGCGAGCCGGTTCTTCCCCACGTTAAGCGAGAACTTTTGACCGAAGGCGTAGCTCTTGGAGCAGTGCAGATTCCTCCGGACGGGCAACCTATCATTCTTTTCGTAGACCAGCAGACCACCGGTGGATATCCGAAGATTGCCAATGTGATAGCTGCTGACCTCTCTCGGGTGGGACAACTGCGACCTCGCGACAAGGTGAGGTTTCATTTTGTGACCATGGCCCAGGCCCTCCAAGCCTTAGAGCATCAGGAAACCCTTCTGTACCGGGCGTTTGCCTTATGACTTCATTGTTACGGTGGTATCAAAACACCACTGCTCAGCAGTCCAGAGTGCTTTGGGCTGCTCTGCTGGGGTGGGGTCTCGACGGCATGGACATCATGCTGTATGCATTTGCCCTCACCAGCATTCAGCAGGAATTTCACTTTAGCCGTGCCCAGGCAGGCTGGCTAGCTTCGGCCACGCTTCTCGGCTCCGCTTTGGGCGGCATTCTGTTCGGATTCATCGCAGATCGCTATGGGCGCGTTCGTGCCCTCATCTACTCGATATTGGCCTACTCCCTGTTTACCGCGGCCACCGCAACGGCGCAATCTGCCGCTGAACTCCTGACCTGGAGATTTCTTGTCGGGCTGGGCCTCGGCGGCGAATGGGCGGCCGGATCAGTTCTGGTGGCCGAAGTCTGGGAGCCCGAGCATCGTGGCAAAGCGATCGGTCTGGTGCAAAGTGGGTGGGCGTTGGGCTATATTGCGGCGGCCATTCTCGCCGCTGCCATTATTCCGAGCCATGGCTGGCGACCCTTATTCGTCGTCGGTGTCGTGCCAGCGCTGCTCACATGGTGGGTACGAAAAAACATCCCTGAACCTGAGCTCTGGCGCAAGGCTCGACAAGAGATGGCTCCAAGCACGATTCAGGTGTTGACTCGAATCTTTACTCCACCCTACTTGCGAATTACTTTCTCCTTTATCGTGCTGAGCAGTGTGCTCATGTTTGCGTATTGGGGGCTCTTCACCTGGATTCCGACATACATCTCCACCTCCGTTACGGCCGGAGGCGCTGGCTTGTCGATGGTGAAGTCCACCCCATGGATCGTCGCAATGCAAGTCGGGGCATTGTTCGGTTACACCAGTTTTGGATTTCTCTCGGATCGCTTTGGGCGCCGGCCGAGCTTTCTCATATTCGTTCTTGGCGCCGCATTGTGTGTTCCCGTCTACGCGCTGCACGCCACTTCCCCGAGAATGCTCATGCTCATTGGTCCACTAGTAGGATTCTTTGGTCATGGTTATTTCAGCGTCTTCGGAGCAATGTTGGCGGAGGTTTTTCCCTCCATGCTGCGGGCGACGGCGCAAGGGCTCTGTTACAACGTTGGTCGTGGAATCAGTGTTTTGGCCCCAGCGACCATCGGATTTCTCGCTGATCGCCATGGAATCGGGATTGCACTCGCCTGCACCTCTGTCTTGTACGTCCTCGCTGCGGGAGTGATTTACCTGTTGCCGGAGACCAAGGGAAGGAGCTTAGCTTGAGTTTGCTGACCATTGACATCAATGCCGATATGGGAGAGTCCCGTGAGCGTCTGGCTGACGGGAGCGATGCTGAACTCATGCGTTACATCACGTCTGCCAATATTGCTTGTGGAGGGCATGCCGGCGACTCATTCACCATGGAAGAGACTCTGGAGCTTGCAAAAAAGAACAAAGTCGCCCCGGGTGCCCATCCAAGTTATCCAGACCGCGCCGGTTTCGGACGGAATGTCGTCAGTCTGACGATGGGCGAATTGCAAGCGTCGATCACCGATCAAATGAATGCGCTGCAAGGGATTGCACGTCGGCTCAATTCGAAGATAACTCATGTCAAGCCCCACGGCGCTCTCTATCACTCCTGCAATGAAGACGAAGAAGTTGCCCGGGCAGTCGCTCGCGCCATTCTCGCCGTTGACGCCAAATTGGTGGTAGTGGGGCAGGCCGGATTCCGATGTCTCGACGTCTATCGGCAAATGGGGCTACATGCGGCTTCAGAAGCCTTTGCCGACCGAAGGTATGAGGCAAACGGTCGCTTGCGCGGCCGATCGCTTCCGGGCGCTTTGCTCGAGTCGACGGAAGACGCCTCGTCGCAGGCAGTGGAGATCGCCGCGCGAAAGCGAGTAATTACAACCGCCGGCGCTGCATTAACCGTTGAGGCCGACACGGTTTGCATCCATTCTGATACCAAGGGGGCTACCGAGATCGCCCGGGCGGTCAGAAATAGTTTGCTTCACTCGGGTGTAGCCGTGCGGGCATTCTGAGTGCTCCCTACGATTTATTGCACCCATAAGCCCTTTCTATCAAAACCCATACCAAAGGATGATTGTCGATTGGTAGATGGCGAAATACCTTGAGGTATGGCTTCTCCCGCGGAGTGGCACCCGCAAACAAGAGATCCCAGGTCGAGCACCTGTGGCCCTGACGGAATCGATGACGATTCGGTTTTGTCTGTTCTGCGGCGAGTTGCGATCCGGATTTCCCACTCTCCACGGCTCGAAAGCGCAGTGAAACTTGTCGCAGAGGTCGTGCCCTGCGACTCCTGCTTCATCTATGTTCTGGAAGGCAGCGAACTGGTGCTGCGTGCGTCCAGAAATCCTCATCCAGGAGCCGTTGAGCGTCTCAAGCTCAAAGTTGGACAGGGCATTCTCGGAGTGACCCTCGACCACAAAGGACATGTCGTAATTCCTAGCGGTGCCGGGTTCGATCCCCGGTTCAGGCTTTTCAACGAACAGCTCTGGGATCGATATGAGGCTTTCTTATCTGTGCCCCTGGTGCGAGAAAGAAAACTGGTTGGAGTGATCAATGTCCAGAACCGCTACCCATACGAGTTCAGCGAACGGGAGATCGCATTACTTTCCGCCGTTGGGTATTTCGTCGGAGCAGAGGTTGAAATAGCGAGACTGGACAAGCAAAACCTAGAGCTCTCCAAGAAACTCGAGATGCGTACCCTGGTGGAACGGGCGAAGGGGATCTTGCAAATGGATTTGCGATTAACGGAACAAGAGGCTTACCAAAAACTGCAGCGGCAAAGTCAAGAGATGCGAAGGTCGATGAAAGAAATTGCAGAAGCCGTTCTCCTAAGTCACTCGCTGCGGAACCAGGGATAATCGTGAACTTCGCCCAAACTCCGTGTCCAATAAGGCATTCGACGAGCTCTAAGTTTTGCAGTAATGCCGATGATAAAAAGTTTGAATTTGACTTCAATCGTTTCTAACAACATAATCCGCTTACGTTCGTGAGTTGCACCCCCCTTTTCGACGCTGAAAAGAGGCAGTCTTCAGGCACGATGCAGTGCCGATTCCGCAGCGCAGTAACCACTAAATTCTGACCGGGGAAGGGCATTCCTTTCTGGAGCTTTGCGCTGAACTATGCGCAGGCGAACGGGATCGTGTCGGCGGAATCAGCGTTGTTCTTGGTGCTTGTTGGTTGAGGGACTTAAGAGGGAGGCAATGAGGTGGATTTTCGCAGCGGCAGAATTCATTCGGACCTTCCGACGGCAGCTAAGGTTTGGCGACCGCTCACGTTTGCCGTTGAAGCTGGTTCGTCTCGAATTGCGCGAAGGCTACGCCGAGTGCGAGTGGATCGCGAGGAGAAACGATCCGTGGGATGTGGATGTCGCGCCGGTTGTTCGCGAACAAAACGAAACCTGGCAGACCTTACGAGACGCCCTCAGCGTGCGCGAAGTTCTTTTTGCCTCGATCCCGCAGCTCCAAGTCGCCATGCTGAAAGTCTATCGGCAACGGGAGACGGGCGACCCGGAGTTGATCATTGCCGGGAAGCGTGAACCGGGAAGACAACCCGCCGCGCGTGAGTTCTTTGCCCATGGCGGCTCAACTTTACGGATTCCGATTCTTCCTGGAGGACGGAGCTCTTCGGCCTCTGGGAATCCGCAAAGCACTGCAATTCGCAACTGAGTAGGGCAAAAGGGGAAGATCAGCGAAAGACGCAACCAAGGAGAAAACAAGAATGACTGCTAGGACTCGGCCGACAAAACAACTGTCACTATCTCAAAAGTTTGCGCGACTGCGGACGCGACTGAAAGATCCGCAGTGGCGTCGCTATGGTGGGGCACTCCTATCCGGCAAGATTCTCGGAGTGGTGATGGTACTGCTGCTCATGATGGTAGTCAGCGGACTCTTCTTCACCCATGTTTACGCGGACACTGGGACGCCGGACGTAAAAGCCGCCGATATCGTCAACCCGGTAAACACGATGTGGACCCTAGTGGCAGCATTCCTGGTGTTCGGCATGCAGGTTGGCTTCACCATGCTCGAAGCGGGATTTTGTCGCTCAAGAGAAACCGTGAATGTTCTGGTGGAATGCGTGGTTGACACATGTCTTTGCGGCATTCTCTTTTACGCGATCGGCTTTGCCTTCATGTTCAGCCACGGCAACGGGTTTATTGGGTATCACTGGTTCTTCCTGCAAGGTGCTCCTGCGACCTACGAAGGCACCGGCGTTGCCTTTCTTGCAGTGTGGATTTTCCAATTCGCCTTTGCCGACACCTGTTCAACGATTACTTCGGGCGCGATGATCGGACGCACCGGATTCGTCGGAGACCTTCTGTATAGCGTCTGCGTAACCGGCTTCATTTATCCGATCATCGGACACTGGGCATGGGGGCCGGACGGTTGGCTGGCGCTGATGGGTAGCGACGGACACTTCTTCCCGTCCCTCGGCCTGGGCTTCCACGACTTCGCCGGATCGACGGTTGTGCACACCATCGGCGGTTTCATCGCGCTCGCCGGAGCCATTGTGCTCGGGCCTCGACTCGGCCGCAGATTCAAGCGCGACGGAGGGCAGCCCATGCTGCCCCACGATTTGACCATTGCCGTCAGCGGCGGGCTCATTTTGTGGTTCGGTTGGTATGGATTTAATCCCGGCAGCACACTGTCGGCGATGGACCTGGTCGGGATCGGTCGCGTTGCTGCGAATACCACGCTGGCGGCTTGCGCAGCCGGCCTGACTTCAATCTTGTACGGCTACTTCAGGTTCAAGAAATGGGACGCCAGTTACACAACCAATGGCTTCCTGGCCGGGCTCGTCGCCATCACGTGCCCGTGTTATTGGGTTAGCCCCACCGGTTCGGTGCTGCTCGGGGGCATCGCCGGAGTGCTGGTCATTCTCGCAGTCGACCTGCTGGAATGGCTGCG
>Ga0157372_10001157_pt1 | contig 28525 bp, 32 predicted proteins | sample C55metaG_FD_115307 | JGI IMG/M metagenome (GOLD analysis project Ga0157372, IMG submission 115307) | Corn rhizosphere microbial communities from Kellogg Biological Station, Michigan, USA - C5-5 metaG | ecosystem: Host-associated > Plants > Roots > Rhizosphere > Soil | place: USA: Michigan...
GGGAGTGATGAACCACATCTCGCTCGGGGTGCGCGATATCAAAGAGGCCCAAGCCGAGTTGGAATCACATGGCTGGAAGCCCCATGGCAACGAAAAAGCACAAATGGGGCGGGATGGAAAGTGGCAGCTGAATCTTTACGATCCTGATTTCACACGAATCGAACTGATGGAATTCAAGCCGGTCGAGAAGCCGTGCTGCTCAGAATTTCAGGGGCAACATCCGACCGAGTAACCGTATTAGCGTGAAGCTTCTTCCAGAATGCCCTTTTCCAGCTTTTCCTGGCACTCGATGCAGTGCCGCGTCCAAGGAACAGCATCGAGCCGCTTGGCGTTGATCTCTTCGCCGCAGGAAATGCATTCGCCAAAATTGCCCTCGCGAATCCGCGCCAGTGCGTTCTCAACCATCATCAGCAGCTGGCGGTCATTATTGCTTTGGTGAAATAAAAATTCCTTGTTGTAGGAACTCGCTGCCTTGTCGGCGATATCCTGGGCGACGTCTTCATCGGCGGTGCGGCCGTCCTGCTGGGTACGGGAGACGGCACGGCGCAACTCCTGCTGCCTGGTCTCTAACCGCTTCTTGAATGCTTCCAACTTCTTTTTGTCCATCGAGTTGTTCCAAACCGAAGCCGGCCACTCTGGTGGCCGGGCCTCAAAGTCAAACCGGAATCATATGCGCCCAAAATAAGATGCGTCAACTGAGCGAAACGCTTCAGGACTGCCGGAGAAATGTGAGCTGTGGATTCTTGCCCTTGCAGCTGTCATCCTGAGCGGAGTTGGCGTTCGCCGAGCGAACAGCGCTGCTCCGCTCAGGATGACAGAAAGCTAAACCAAACGGACGCGTTTTACGCGTTTGCCAACGCGGACCAGGAATCCATTATTTGCGGAAACACTTACAACCGGCGCCGTCACCGTTTCTCCATCAACCGCTACCGCGGCCTCTTTAATTTTGCGCTCGGCTTCGGTTCGAGACGAAACGAGTCCTGCCTCTTTCAGGAGCTTGTCGAGACGAATCGAGCAGCTCCCGTTCGAGGATGGCATATCTTTTGTTTCCACCGCGACCGCAGCAGCAGGAACTGAGACTTCTTCGGCGGCCTCCGGAGCCTCGTTTTTCTGAAACTGCTTTGCCCAATCGTCTGCCGCTTTCGCGGAAGCATCTGCCGAGTGGAAATCCTTCACGATCCGTGCCGCCAGATCTTTTTTCGCCTGCATAGGATGGGCTTCCCTCTTCATCTGATCGATCTCGGACATCTGCACATCGGTCAGAAGCTCGTAGTAGCGCCACATCATTGCGTCCGAGATCGACATTAGTTTGCCGTACATTTCAAGTGGCGGCTCTTTGATTCCGATCGCATTCCCGTACGACTTCGACATTTTCTGCACGCCGTCGAGGCCTTCGAGAATCGGCATCGTCAGGACCACTTGCGATTCCTGGCCGTAAGCGCGCTGCAGTTCTCGTCCGACGAGCAAATTGAATTTCTGGTCGGTGCCACCCAGTTCCACATCGGCTTTCAACATGACCGAGTCGTAGCCTTGCGCGAGCGGATATAGAAGTTCGTGCAGAGCGATCGGCTTCTCTTCCTGGAATCGTTTGTGGAAGTCCTCGCGCTCGAGCATTTGCGAAACTGTAGTTTTCGCCGCCAACTTAATCCAATCTGCCGACTTCATCTTCTCGAACCATTCGTTGTTAAAACGAACTTCGGTGGTGCGTGGCGAAAGGATTTTGTAAACCTGCTCCATGTAGGTTTTGGCATTGCGCATCAACTCTTCGGCACTCAGAGCAGGGCGGGTGGCGGAGCGGCCGGTGGGATCTCCGATCATTCCGGTGAAGTCGCCAATCAGAAAAATGACGGTATGACCGAGGTCCTGGAAATGTTTGAGCTTGCGCAGTAAGACGGTGTGGCCGAGATGGAGGTCGGGAGCAGTCGGGTCGAATCCAGCCTTGACGCGCAAGGGCTTGCCGGCAGCGCGTGATTTTTCAAGTTTCTCGCGCAGCTCAGACTCCTTAACAACTTCGGACGAGCCCTTCTTAATGTAGGTTAGCTGCTCATCAACGGGTGCGAAATTTGGCATCGCTAGGATTATTGCAGATTTGAAGTGACAGATTGCAGATTCATCAGCCCAAGCTGACGAGAAATTTCCGTCCCACCACGCGGAAATTCCTATTCAATACGAGTTCGATTGCTTCGCTGTATGCGATGTGCTCCTGTTCGAGGATGCGAGCAGCCAGAGTTCGCTCGTCGTCGGTGTCGAGAATGGTCACGGTTTTTTGCACGATGATCGGCCCATGATCAAGTTCTTCGTCCACGAAGTGAACGGTGCAGCCCGCGACCTTGACCCCGTACGCAAACGCCTGTTCCTGGGCTTCCAGGCCGGGAAATGCTGGCAACAGCGATGGGTGAATATTAAGTATGCGATGGGGGAACTGTTTTACGAACCACGGCGACAGCAGCCGCATGTATCCGGCGAGGCAGACCAAATCAACTTTGTGTTGCTGCAATGCACTGACTACTTCGCGATCGTGATCTTCGCGGGCTTTTCCCTTTGAAGGAATTACCAGGGTCTCAAGTCCCAAGTTGCGCGCGGTGACAATGCCCCCGGCATCAGTCCGGTTCGAAATTACAATCGCGATCTTGGCATCGCGAATTTTTCCCGCCGCGACATTTTTCGCGATGGCTTCAAAATTCGACCCGCGTCCAGAAAGTAAAATGCCCAGGTTCTTCATCTAAGTTTCCAGATTCTGAAACTAAATGCTGTCATCGTGGTCGTCAAACCCCACAAATGGAGGAAGCACCACCGTCACCTGTGCCGCACCTCCTGAGTTGGTTACACTGCAAATACTGAGCTCACAAATGATCATTCACCGGACCTTCGCGTTTGGCGCCATATTGTTCCTCGGGTTAGCTCCGCGCGCTGGGCTCGCGTTGCCTGCGACACAGAACGATTCGAGCCCGCAGGCTTCGCCGACCCAGCCCAGCAACCAAACCAATCCATCGGACAAGACTGCCGGAGACAAAAAGACTGCCGAAGAAAAAGAGAGGGAGATTCAGAAGCAGGAACAGTCGCAACGCCTGCTGAAAACATTACCCAACTTTGCTACCACCAATCGGCGGGAGCCACCTCCGTTAACTCCAGCGCAGAAATTTCACTTGTTTCGGAAGTCAGCATTTGATCCGGTAGAGTTCGGCGTAGTGGGAATGCAAGCAGGTATCAGCCAAGCCGAAGATGAATTTCCGGAGTACGGCCAAGGAGCTGCGGGCTTCGGCAAACGGTACGGCGCGACTCTGGCGGACGAGGTGTCGAGCAGCTTTTTCACGGATTACTTTTACCCCGTGCTCTTCAAAGAAGATCCTCGCTATTTTCGGCTGGGCGAAGGATCGATCAAGCACCGGCTGGGTTATGCACTAAAGCAAGAAGTCATCTGTCATACCGACAAAGGCGGACGAAGTTTCAGCTGGGAGAACGCATTCGGTGCGCTTACTTCGGGAGCGGTATCGAATGCTTATTATCCCCAGTCAGACCGCGGATTCGGATTGACCATGAGCCGCAGCGCGATTTCAGCTGCGTACGGAAGTTTGGGCGGGGTGGTAGATGAATTCTATCCTGATATCGACCGCTGGCTTTTTCACCGGCACCAGAAACAGCCCGCAAATTAGGCGGCGTGCAGTCCAGCCCATAACGCCAGGAACATTATCAGCGACAACAGAATGGCGGCCCAGGCATTGGTGCGCACAAATTTGTGCGTAGCCGGCCAGGGATACATCAGCACGTCGAACACAGTGACCAGCCGTTCCGGCCACAGCAGGCCGGCAACTCCGAATGTGAGCGAGAGTTGTACAAACACCAAAAGAAGAAGGTGGTTCATTCCCGATACTCCAACGCTAATTTATGGATTGGGAAACTGCTTAGTCCGAGTGTAGCTCAGTGCGAGTGAGCCCAGTCAATAGCAGACTTCAGGCTGGTGGTGCCGATAGTACCGTACCGGGAAAGGGACCGTGAGTTTTGCAAGTATTTGATAAATCAGGCGCGGGGCTCTTCTTTGCGTCCGGTTCCAGCGAGCCAGCGAAAGAGCATGTTTACCAGGCTGAGGACAATCGCTCCCCAGAAAGCGGAGGCGAAGGTGTCGACCCGGAATCCCGGAACGAAGGCTGAGGCCACTTCGAGCATGACGGCATTAATGACAAACCAAAAAAGCCCCAATGTGAGGATGGTAAGAGGCAACGTGATGATTTTGAGCAGAAGGCCGAGCGTGGCGTTGACGAACCCGATCACCAATGCGGCGATCAGCGCGGCAGCCGCTCCGGCAACATGAATTCCCGGCACGACCCGCGACACCACCCAAACCGCCAACGCGCTCAACAGCCAATTGAGAAGAATCCTCATGCTGGGGCCTCTAGCGTTCACACTATAAGCGCGGCCGCATAGTTCGGCAACTTTCCTCGCCGGTGATACTGAAATGTCGAGTGGTTAAGCCGCTGGTCTTCTTAGGAAAGTAGTAAACTTTCGACTTATGCCGAGAAGGCCTGCGAGCGTGGCGGCTGCCAGTTTCATTCTTGTTCTTGGATTCGCCGCACCCTGCTTTGCGCAGCAGGTTGCTTCTCGCGATCTCACGTCTGGTTGGCGGGTCCCATCGGAACACATTGCAATTCCGGAAACTTGTGACAAGCCGCGATCCTCGGTGGTCGACGGAGAGCAGGCGAAAACCGGCGCTGCTAAGGCCAAAGACCTTGAACTGACAATCGTAGAGATTGCGCCTGCCAAGCTCGAGATCGGCAATGACTTCAATGCGACCGTTCGGCTGAAAAACATCGCGACGACGCCGGTGCTGGTGCCATCGGTTGCCGATGGCGAGCAGGTGCTGCACTCGTCTGCCGGCGCCACTGAGGAAAAATACGAGGTCGGCGACATATCGTTTCGCCTGATGACTGGAAAACCCAACGGTATTCCGATTTACCTGAACTCGGCCGGTGCGCTATTCGCGAATCCCGAGGACAAAGCCAGCTATCTTTCTCTCGAACCCGGAAAGTGGCTGGAGATTAAACTGCACGCGCGGGTGGAGTGCGGCATGGAAAGCTGCATGGGAGAAATTCAGCCCGACAGTAAAGCTACGCTTACCGCGTGGTGGTATCAGCGCGTTCTGAGTCATCGCGTTACTGGCTGTGATGAAACTCACGGAAGTTTCACGGTCCGCGAGCTCGACTCAGCGCCCTTTAAAGTTGAAGTGACCAGTCCGATGCCCAAGATGTCTGCAGCCGTTCGAGCCTATTAATTTATGCCAACACTCACTTATCTTGAAGCGATTCGCCAGGGAATATCAGAAGAAATGGAGCGCGATCCTGCCGTGTTTTGCATTGGCGAAGATATCGGCATTTACGGCGGCGCCTTCAAAATTACCGAAGGCTTTATCGACCGCTTTGGTCCTGAGCGTGTGATCGATACACCCATTGCCGAATCTGCGATCGTCGGTGCGGCGTTTGGTGCGTCGCTGACCGGCATGCGGCCGGTTGCCGAATTTCAGTTCATGGACTTCATTGCGTGCGCTATGAACCAGATCAGCAACATGGTGGCGAAGACGCATTATTTGTGGGGCGCGCCGGCTCCGCTGGTTTTACGCGGGCCGAGCGGCGGAAACGTTCACGGCGGCCCGTTCCATTCGCAGAATCCTGAGATGTGGTTCGTGCACAATCCCGGCCTGAAGGTTGTGTGTCCGGCTACGGCTTATGACGCCAAGGGTTTGATCAAAGCTTCCATTCGCGACAACAATCCCGTCATCTTTTTTGAACACAAGTATTTGTATCGCCGCATCAAGGAAGAAGTTCCTAACGACGATTACATTGTTCCGCTCGGCAAGGCACGAGTTGCAAGACAAGGCCGTGACATCAGCGTGATAACATACGCGGCCATGGTGCACACCGCGCTCGAAGCTGCCGACCTTCTGGCCAAAGAAGGAATCGAGCTTGAGGTTGTAGATTTACGCACGCTGGCGCCGCTCGATCGCGAGGCCATTGCCGCCACCGTCAGCAAGACCAATAAGGTGATCATCCTTCACGAAGACACGCGAACCGGAGGGATTGCGGGCGAGATTGCGGCCATCATTAATGAAGAAGCGTTCGACGAACTGGACGGGCCCATCGTCCGCATCACTGCCATGGACACCCCCGTGCCATTTTCGCCGCCGCAAGAAGAGAGGTTCCTTCCGCAGTTGCGCGATGTAGTTGAAAAGGCGCGGTGGCTGAAGTCGTATTAAGGTTTGGTCGACTTGTAACGTTCATCTGCTTTCAACAATAGGAGAACCAATGCGAGCCTTCATACTGGGTGTGATCTTCACCATCGTGGTGATTTTCATTGTGGTTCTTTTGGTCGCGCAGTTTGGTTTGTTTCCTACCAACGCCGATGCTACGCCTTCTGGAATGGAGCGTCACATCGCGATGAGCGCGATGGACGCATCGATGGAGCGGCACGCTCCGCAGTTACCTAATCCTGTGCCCGTCACTGATAACAACTTGATCGACGGCATCAAGCTGTACACCATGAACTGCGCCGTGTGTCATGGGACCCTCGACTACAAGCCCAGCTTGCTCGAACATTCCATGTATCCTCCACCGCCGCAGGTCATTCTTGATCCGCTCGACGACCCGGAGTGGCATATTTTTTACGCGATACGCACCGGCGTCCGCTACACCGGAATGCCGTCATGGAGCCATGCGCTCAGCGAGCAGGACATGTGGAAGGTGACCGCGTTCCTGTCCCGGCTGGATAAACTTCCGCCTGCGGTTCAGCAGTACTGGAAGAGCAACTTCGGGGTCTCGCCGCAAAACCATGGTGGTGAGGGCGGGCACGAGCATCACGACTAGATTGTGGTGATCGCGCATGCCGGGCGAAGATGAAATTCCAGCGGACTCCCCGCAACCTGAACCAAAGGCTCCTCCCATGCTTGATGTGCATCCAGTTCACAAATCAATTCATGGCTGGCGAGATTTTCTTCTACATCTGCTGACCATTACTATCGGCCTGTTCATTGCGCTCAGTCTTGAGGGGCTTCTTGAATGGCATCATCACCGGAACCTCGTTCACGAGCGGAGGCGAGCCTGCATGAGGAAATTCGCAGCAATGCGGCTGGCTTGAGTGGCGCCGTTGCTGATATCAGGAACCAGCATGAAAAGTTGGCCCGCGACGTGAAAATACTCAAACAGCTTATCAATACAGGGAAGTTGCCGAAGGACGGCAACCTGGAAATTACTTTTAATATTCGCGGATTCGAAAATCTCAGTTGGAAGACGGCGCAATCCACCAACGCCCTATCCTACATGTCTTACGAGACAGCCAAGCAGTACGCTGAAATTTACGATTTACAGGGGCGGTTTGAGGCAGCGGAAAATGTAGCGGCCCGCGACGCGATTGTTAGCCTCGCACCCTTTCTGAACATGGGCAATGCCGAGGGACCCAGCCGCGCGGAAGCGCCGGAGATGAAAGCGCATATTGAAATTCTGCAAGCCCAACTCATTTTGCTGAATTCGCTAGTTACCAAATTGGACGATGAATACAAGAAGTTTCTGGCGGCACATCCTTAAGCCGATCGCAATCGTGTGCAAGCCTCCATTGGTCACAGGACCGGATTTTTCATTTAATCTGTTTTGATCTAGGATGTGTGCGCCTCTATGCCCAACTACAATTTCCACGTCAATGGCAGTGAAAAGAGTGCCGATGTTTCGGCGGACACTCCACTGCTCTGGGTGCTTCGCGATAGCCTGCATTTAACTGGTACAAAGTTTGGCTGCGGCGCTGGATTGTGTGGCGCATGCAGCGTGCATATCAATGGCGTACTCACTCGCTCATGTATCACGCCGGTCTCGCAAGTCGCCGGCAAGAATGTCACGACCATTGAAGGCCTGGCTGCGAACGGATTGCATCCTTTGCAGGCGGCGTGGATCGCCGAAGATGTTCCGCAATGTGGTTACTGCCAGAGCGGGCAGATCATGGCGGCCGCTGCGATGCTCGAGAAGACTCCACATCCGACGGATCAACAAATTACCGACTTCATGTCCGGAAACATTTGCCGTTGCGGAACGTATGAACGGATCCGGCGAGCGATTCATCGCGCCAGCGCGGGAGGTGCAAAATGACGACACTTTCTCGCCGGGCGTTTCTCGGGACTTCAGCAGCCGCGGGAGCTGGACTTGTCATCGGGTTTTATCTGCCGACGACCGCTTCGGCGCAGACGGCAAGCGTTTTTTCTCCCAACGCGTATTTGCGGATCACGCCTGACGAGAAAATTACCGTTGTGGTGGCGAGGACGGAAATGGGGCAGGGCGTGTGGACTGCACTGCCGATGATGCTCGCCGAAGAGCTAGAGGTTGATTTAAACCAGATCACCATCGAGCAAGCCGGCGCCAGCACTTTATTCGGCGATCAGGGCACCGGGGGAAGCGCGAGCGTACGTACCACCTGGGACCCGATGCGCAAAGCCGGAGCTCAAGCGCGCGAGATGTTGATCACGGCGGCGGCGGCGCAGTGGGGAGTTCCGCGCGAGAGTTGCAGGGCAGAGAGCGCGTCAGTGATTCATTCCGCCAGTGGACGGAAGCTGAGCTATGGATCGCTGGCGACAAAAGCTGCGACGCTGCCAGTACCCGATAATCCGTCCTTAAAAAATGGTAATTACAAGCTGGTCGGAAAATCGACTCCGCGTCTGGATACGCCTTCGAAAGTTAACGGCTCTGCGCAATACGGAATTGACTTTCATATTCCAGGCATGAAGTACGCCTCCCTGGCGCGTTGCGAAACCGCCGGCGGCAAGGTCGCGGATTTTGACGCCACCGCGGCCAAACAAATGCCGGGTGTAACTTTCGTCGGCAAGATCGGTGACTCAGCTGTGGCCGTGGTTGCCGATAGCACATGGAATGCGCTGAAGGCGCGGCGAGCTCTCAAAATCACGTGGGACGAAGGTCCGAACAAAGATCTGACTTCTGCCGCCATCTTCGAAGCCCTGCATCACGCCGACGAAAGTAAGCTTGTGAAATTTTTCTCTGTAGGTGATGCTTCGAAATCCAACGGCAAACAAGTCGAAGCCGTTTATCAACTTCCGTTCATGGCGCATGCTCCCATGGAGCCCGGCAATTGCAGCGCGCATTTCCGCGGAAACGAGTGCGAATTGTGGGCGCCTACGCAAGTTCCGCAGGATTGCAGAGATACGGTCGCACCGCTTATAGGCCTGAAGCCCGAGCAGGTAAAAGTAAATGTCACGCTGCTTGGCGGTGGCTTCGGCAGGCGACTGGAGCACGATTATGCCGTCGAGGCCGCGCTGGTCTCGAAAGCCATCAATGCTCCGGTGAAAGTAACCTGGACGCGCGAAGACGATATGCGCTGTTCGACCTACCGTCCGGTGAGCGTGCACAAATTGTCCGCGACCCTCGGCGATGACGGGATGCCGATCACGTTTCGCCATCGCATCGTCGGACCATCCATCAACGGACAAAAAGGTTCGCAGCCGGTGAATGGGGTCGATTCGGATTTTCCGGATGAGGCGGGGTTCGTTTACCCGATTCCCAATGTCGCGCTTGAATCTGTAGTCACCGAAACTCCTGTTCCTCTGGGATGGATGCGCTCGGTGTACGCGCTGCAGATGGGCTTTGCCAGCGAGAGCTTCGTCGACGAACTGGCTGAAGCGGCCGGAAAAGATCCATTCGAATATCGCATGCAGTTACTTTCGAAAGATGCCGAGATCAAATATTTCGACACCTCCTGGAGCACCGCCCGCATGCGGAACGTGTTGAAGCTGGCTGCAGAAAAAGCGGGTTGGAGTAAGCCTCTGGCCGCAGGACGGTATCGAGGTATCGCATGCTTTGGCTGCTTCAGCACTTACGCCGCGGACGTGGTCGAAATATCCATGGAGAACGGCGCACCGCGTGTACATCGCGTGGTTTCAGTCGTGGACTGCGGACAGGTAGTAAATCCAAATATTCTTGAGCAACAGATTCAAGGAGCGGTTGTGTTCGGCCTGGCCAACGTTCTGCGCGCGCAGATCACCATCGACAAGGGCAAAGTAGTGCAAAGCAACTTTGACACCTATCAGCCGATCCGCATGAACGAAGCGCCGAAGGTAGAAGGATTTTTTGTGCCTAGCACCGAGCCGCCGACCGGAGTTGGCGAGCCTCCGATTCCGCCGCTGGCGCCGGCGCTTTGCAATGCTATTTACTCCGCAACGAAAAAGCGCGTACGGGCATTACCGATTTCGAGCTAGGGCAGCGACGGGAGGGCACGACTTTCAGTCGTGCCGTTAAGCATCTCAATCTTGTGAACGGCACGGCTGGAAGCCGTGCCCTCCCGCACTCGTCCCGTAGGACATTTGTGTAGAAAGAGGGTTATGCGCAACTTTATTCTGCTGTTTGCCTTGATCTGCATCTCGATTTTTTCTTCTGCCCAAGCCAATTCATCGCTTGCCCAAAGCCGCGCCGCACATCTTCGCCATGGCATTAACCTCAGCGAATGGTTCGCGCAGGTTTACGATCCCAAGGGCTACACCAAAGAGCATTTTGAAAACTGGACTACGTCCGGCGACATCGCCCTGATTAAGTCGATGGGCTTCGATCATGTTCGCCTGAGCGTGAATCCCGCGCCGATGATCCGCCACAACCGCGGCGATGAACTTCCTCCCGAATATCTCGGCTACCTGGATGCCGCCGTCAAAATGATTCTCGATCATGGACTCACCGTCATCATCGACATGCACCCGGACAGCGATTTCAAATCAAAATTGGTTGAGCACGATGACTTCGTCGAACAGTTCTCGGATTTCTGGCGGGCGATCGCGCGTCATTACGCTTCTTACGATCCTGAAAAAGTATTTTTCGAAGTTTTGAATGAACCGGAATTTCGCGATCGCTATCGCTGGGCCGGGGTGCAGGCAAAGTTGGCAAATGCGATTCGCGAAGGCGCGCCGCAGCACACCATCATCGCCGCCGGAGGAAATTACTCGGACATCGATGACCTGCTCGCAATGACTCCGCTCTCCGACCCCAATGTGATTTACAACTTCCACTTTTACGACCCGCACACGTTTACCCATCAGGGCGCGACATGGGGGACGAATTATTGGCATTTCGAAAGCAAGCTGGCATATCCCTCGAACATGGAGAATGCAGAACAAGTCGCCGCCTCCGAACCGGACGCCGTGAATCGTCTGCAGATTCTGCGCTACGGTCTCGACCACTGGGACGCGAACCGCATTGCAGTAGAGATCAGCCAAGCGGCTCAGTGGGCAAAACACTGGAACGTGCCGCTGACTTGCAACGAGTTTGGGGTTTACCGCAAGGCTTCGAATCCCGAGGACCGTGCGCGATGGTTGCACGATGTGCGCACCACTTTAGAAAGCGACGGCATCGGCTGGAACATGTGGGATTTTGGCGGTCGCGACAACGGGCAAGGCTTCGGAGTTGTGAATGGCGAGAACGGCCGCAACACGCCGGATGAGGTCACCCTACATGCGCTGGGGTTATGAATGTCATATTTACAAAAAGTGACATATATAACAATAATGTCATTTTTGGTAGACTGTGGCAATGGAGAACGAGGCCCGAGCTCGTCTTAATGAAAATGGCCGCCTGGTCATTCCTGCTTCTTTTCGCAAAGCGTTGGGGATAGATCCGGGAGACGAAGTGATACTGCGCCTGGAAGAAGATGGGCTTCGAATAACGACAGTGCGACATCGCATCGCGCGCGCCCAACGGAATGCCCGGAAATATGTACCTCGGGGGGTGTCTTTGGCTGATGAGTTGATTGCCGAGCGACGTCAGGCCGCCAAGCGTGAATAGAGCGGTCCTGGATTCTTCCGCTATGCTGGCAGTGATCAACGCGGAGCCAGGCCACGAAAAATTGACCGACGAAGTCCTCGCTCATGCGGTCACTAGTACCGTGAATCTTGCCGAAGTTCAAGCCAAACTGCGGAGTCGCGGTTGGCCTTCGGAGTTGGCATGGCAGGATGCAAACGGCCCGATCAATGAAGCTATTAGCTTCGAACCAGAACACGCTCGTATCGCAGGTGACTTAGTTTCCGTCACCAGGCATCTCGGACTTTCTCTCGGGGATCGCGCTTGCATCGCCTTGGCTCTGGTCCTGAACGCCCCGGTTTACACCACAGACAAATCCTGGAAGAAACTGGACGTGAAACTCCCAGTGCATGTAATTCGATAGACGCTAGTCGACTGCCGCAATCTGCCGTCTTCCCCGCATGGTACGTTTTCGCTCCAGCAGCGTCTCCAATGCCTGACGAGTTTCTGCCGGCAGATGGTATGACTCGTTGTCAGCGGGATACTGCCGCGACATCACATCGGCGCGGTAGGCTTGCACTGCATGCGTGATCTCCGCTGCGGCATCTCCGTAACGGCGCACAAACTTTGCCGCTGGCCCAAAAGTCAAATTCAGGATGTCATGAAAAACGAGCACCTGGCCATCGCATCCGGGACCGGCGCCAATGCCAATGGTAGGAGCGCTGACTTCGTTCGTAATGAGGTCAGCGACTTCTCGCGGAATGCCTTCAAGAAAGATGCAAGCCACACCGGCGCGATCAAGAGCAGTTGCGTCACGCATGAGTTGCTCGATGTCGGCCAGCGTCTTGCCCTGAACTTTGAACCCGCCCATGCGGTTTAGTGATTGTGGAGTAAGCCCAATATGTCCGGCGACCGGGATCTCGGCGTCGATAATCTGACGAATCACGTCGACCCGCTTCTCGCCGCCCTCCATCTTTACTACCTCAGCGCCACCTTCCTTTACAAAACGCATGGCGTTGCGGACAGCATCCTCCGGACCTGCGTGATAGGAGCCGTAAGGCATGTCGGCAATCAACAGAGCGTCTCGCAGTCCTCGGCGAACTGCCTTAACGTGATGCAGCATCTCGTCCACGGTGACCGAGAGCGTGTTTTCGTGGCCGAGCATAGTCATGGCCAGCGAATCGCCTACGAGAACCATGTCGATGCCGGCCTCATCGATCAGACGCGCGCTCGAGTAGTCGTAGGCCGTCAGGCAGGTAATGGGCTCGTGCTGAACTTTTTTGTCGTGGAGAGATGCGGTGGTAATTTTATGGCGTGGTGCGCCGATCGGAGTCAGACTCACGATGTCCTCCAGTGCCCCTCCGCAATTGCGGATAGAGCCTGCTAGCGGTGTTAGATGCCGCTGGGGGAATTGTAGTCGCCAGTTCCAATGCCGTCCAGGCCACGGGTAACCCTAACTGGTGGTTACCTTCGGCGGCGTTTGACATTAGATCGCAACCAAGCGGAGTAGCCGGTTTCATCGATGTCGCCGGCCGCAAGCGCGAGAACGGATTGAATGACGTCCTGCTCGCTCGCGATAAAATCAAAACCATTCAGTTCCAGAAACATCACACCTGCTAAAAAGCCCGCCCTCTTATTTCCGTCCACAAATGGATGATTCTGGACAATTCCACTCGTGTACAAGGCCGCCATGTCGATAATGTCGACTTTCTCCGAATACGAATAGTGCTGCCGGGGTCTAGCTATAGCAGACTCCAGCAGTCCTCGATCGCGTAGTCCGCTAAGGCCGCCATGCAAGGCCAGTAGACGGCCGTGAACTGCCAGCACATCACGCTCCTCAATCCAGCAAGGGGACATTTAGTTACTTCGCCAGAGCGCGGAGAGCATTGCGGTATCGTGACATAATTTCCTCAGCTTTTTCCATTTTCTTCTCGAAGGCGGGGTCGTAAGGGGTGAGGCGGTAATCGCCCTCCGCAGCCTCGATAAGAAAGAGTTTCTCCCCATCCCCGGTTTGCAGGCGATTGATCACATCCTTGGGTAGGACGACCCCTAGCGAGTTTCCGAATTTGCGGACCTTGAGCTCAACCATGGCGGCTCCTCACGTTATTACAATTGTAATAACATAAGAGAGGTTTCGCAAGTCCTCTTTGTTGCTAGTGACGAAGAAGGTCATCGAGCTTTGCTCGATGGACAGCCGAGGGCGGCTGTCCCCACATACGCTAACGGGCCCTTAGGCGCTGGCGGCTTCCTGGCTGCCTAATGGCAGGAAATACTGCGTCCCCTTGATGGGCGCCGAGACTTTTCTCAGCAATTCTTGCAGGTCTTCGTTGCGTTCCACGAAGTCAATCTCCGAGGTATTTACGATCAGCAGATCGGAAGATGTGTAGTGAAAGAAGAAGTGCTCGTACGCTTTAGTCACTTCCTCCAGATATTCTTCGCTGATCGCCTTCTCCCCAGCAACATTTTTCTTTTTCAGGCGCTTCTTTAACACTTCCGGAGTGGCCTGCAAGTAGATCACTAGATCAGGCGTAGGCAACTGCTCGCGAAAATAGTTGTAGTAGCGGTTGTAGGTGTCGAGTTCCTGATCGTTCAAATTAAGGTAGGCAAAGAGCTTATCTTTCTCAAAGATGAAATCAGAGACCACAACTTTCTGCGAACGTGCTCCCAGGTCCAATGCTCGCAACTGCTCGAATCGCTGAACCAGAAACGTAAATTGCGCCTGAAAGGCCGCCCCTGCTTCTCCCTGATAAAAGCGAGCCAGAAACGAATTATGCTCCGGATCCGTGACCCGCTGGGCATTGAGCCGCTCGGCAAGGATTGTCGACAGCGTGCTCTTGCCGACGCGTATGGGGCCTTCTACTGCTATATACCTGGGGAGATCGAAAAGCTTGGCCATGAATTATGAGTAAGTCGCTACTGAGAATATCCCTAGCGCAAGTCTCGCGCAATTGAGGAAGAAGTTAACACCGATTGAATCATTGGGAGATCGGGTCATTGAGACATTTACAATCCAAGCGTGCTTGGACTCGCTATCGCCGGTGCGACCGTGGTCGGGGCAACCGCTGCCGGATATCAATCGCTTGCCCCAACCGGCCAGTGGTTTGGGCGGGCTTTCTGCCGGGGACACCGCGGCTCAAAAGTAATTGCGTTGACTTTCGACGATGGGCCCAACGATCCGCACACTTTCCATCTGCTCGATGTTCTCGCCAAGCACAACGCTCATGCTACGTTTTTTCTGATCGGACGATACGTGCATCTGCATCCTGATATTGCCTTAGAAATCGCCCGCCGTGGACACATAATCGGGAACCACACGTTCACTCACCCGCTGCTCACCTTTCAGTCCACTTCACGCATTCGCAGCGAAATTACTCAATGCCGGGATGCGATTCATGACGCAGTCGGTAAACACTCGAATTTATTTCGCCCGCCATGGGGGGCGCGCCGGCCGGCAGTATTTCGCATCGTTCGAGAATTGGGACTCGAACCGGTGATGTGGAACATCACCGGTTACGACTGGAAGGCGCCGTCAGCGGCTTACATCGAGCAGAAGGTATCGCCAAAAATTCACGGCGGCGATGTGGTTCTGTTGCATGATGGCGGTCACGCGGCCTTCGGTACTGATCGGTCAGCGACGGTTCAGGCGGTCGAGGGGCTGATTGCTCACTTTCTCAGCGAAGGATATGAATTCGTCAGTATTCAGACGATGATGGAGCATTGATGCTATGCGGACCGTGGGTTCAGGTTAAGATGCTACACTGTCCGCGTATGACCCGGCCGAGCGAGCAGCAAATCTTTTTCTGGCGGATTGTTAGCGGACTAGTCGCGACTTCCTACGCCGGCCTCGCGACGTCCGTTCTGCGTCGGCTTTTGCCGAAGTTGGATGCCTTTGCGTCGGTAGTGACTTTTGTGATTCTGTGGTTGGGATTCTATCTGGTCTGGATGTGGATCTCGGTCGAGCGTCCAGCCGAACTTAGAAAAAAGTTCCCCATTACTGGCAAGGAGGTGCGTGAAAGGCGAAAAGCTTTTCACGATTGGCTAGCGTCATCGGAAAGACACATTCGCCGAAATTGAGCACGCGGGCCTCTTTAATGTCATCTCTCTTTGCGTCGCTGTCATAGGAATATTCTGCGTGATAAACAACCCCGTCCTTGTCGTTCACGGTGGCGCGTGGGCAATTCCGGACGACATGGTCGAAGCTCACCTGAATGGCGTGCGCCTTGCCGTTGACGCTGGTTGGCGCTTTCTCGAAAGCGGAGGTTCGGCGCTCGACGCCGTCGAAGCCGCGGTTGTAGTGATGGAAGACGATGAGGCTTTCGATGCCGGCCGCGGCAGTTTTCTGAATCGCGAAGGCAAGGTGCAACTCGACGCCCTCATTATGGACGGCAATACGCTTCGCGCCGGCGGTGTCGGTTGCGTGGAACACATAGCCAATCCCGTCCGCGCGGCGCGCAAAGTTCTGAGCGAAAGCCCGCATGTTTACTTCGTAGCTGAAGGCGCCGAGCATTTCGCCAAGCAACACGGAATCCCGCTTTGTAAAAACGAAGACCTCATTATTCCGCGTGAGATTGAGCGATTGCGTGAATTTCAAGATCTCACCACCGGTGAAGGCCACGAATTGTTCGCGCCCGAGATTTCGCACGACACGGTCGGCGCTGTCGCCCTCGACAAGTCGGGAAACATCGCCGCTGCAACGTCGACTGGCGGAACTTTAAACAAAGCTCCCGGACGGCTCGGCGATTCTTCACTAATCGGCTGCGGTTGCTATGCCGATAACCAGAGCGCTGCGGTTTCTCTCACCGGCTGGGGCGAACCGATCATGAAGCTGGTGCTCGCCAAGTGGGCAGCCGACCGAGTGGCTTCGGGCAATCTTCCTCAATGGGTGGCGGCCGAAGCCATGAATTATTTGAAGGATCGTGTAAACGGCCATGGCGGCATCATCGTGCTCGACTCCCATGGTCATTTCGGGCTTGCTCATAACACGCCGCGCATGGCCTGGGCGGTGAAAACTCTGACCGCGACGGATTCGGGAATAAGTCGAATGTGAATTTCCGCCGCACGAGATTCATATTATCCCTTCCATTTTCAAATGTTTCCCTCGTGATTGGAAAATGAAACATCGGTGACGCATGGTGCATTGACGCCGAGAGTCGTCAGCCGCAAAGTGTGCGTGGCCAGATATTGCCAGGCGAGGGGAAGCTGGCGATTCTGGCGACGACCGCAGCCGGGGGACGATGTGAAATTCCGAAAGTCATCGAACTTGGTGGCTCGAATCCTCCGGCGGGTTTGTCCCTTGAATGTCCCTTTCCCACTAACAGAGAACCACGGTTCTTGCTTGATTTCCCGCTATAACCTGATGTACAAACCAGCAAACCTTCGCGTTCCAACAAATCGCGTTCCAAAATTACTCAGGATCGGTCGAGAAGCCGATTCCGAGAATTCTCGCGCCGGAGAGCCTCTATGCGAACCCTGAAACTATTCTTCTTGTTGGCGTCCGCCTTCCTCCTTACCTCGTCGCTCTTCGGGCAAGGCGTCTCCACCGGCGACTTGCGTGTCACCGTAACTGACCCCCAAGGACAGCCAGTGGCAAATGCCAGCGTGAGCGCACGTAACGGCGCTAAGGGAATTGAGCGCGTGGCATCAGGGAACGGTGAGGGTCAGTATAGTTTTCTGTTGCTGCCACCCGGTTCTTATGTAGTTACCGTGAACGCGCAGGGCTTTGGCAAGGCCAGCGCTCCGGATGTAGTGATTACGGTTGGTGGCTCGCTCGAACTGCCGATTTCTCTCAGTTTGGCTTCGACCACCGAAACAGTGGAAGTCAGCAGCGCAGCGCAGGCGATCGAGACGGCGCAGACTTCGACCACGGACACAGTTGACCAGCGGCAGATCGATAACCTGCCAATCAACGGTCGCAGTTACATTAATTTCGCGAAGACCGATTCTGTGGTTCTTCCTGACGCGGCCCCGAATACAGGCGCGGCGCCGACTTCGGGGATTAATTTTGGCGGCCAGCGCGCACGCTCGAACCTGGTCAACGTTGATGGCGCAGACGCAACTGACAATTCCATTAATGGCGTGCGCTCGACTGTGTCCCAGGAGGATGTCCAGGAATTTCAGATCATCACCAATGGCTACAACCCCGAATTTGGGCGCGCTGCCGGCGGCGTGGTGAATATCGTAACCAAGAGCGGATCCAACGGCTTTCACGGCGACGTTTTCGGCTACCTGCGCAATCGCAACTTCCAGGCGGTGAATCCGTTCAGCAACGTTTCCAATCCCGCATACACGCGAGTGCAGGCGGGAACTGCATTTGGCGGAGCAATTAAGAAAGACAAGACCTTCTATTTCTTTTCTTATGAGGTCACGCGGCGGCATGAGACCGGATTTTCCAGTATCGGACAGGGAAATTTCGGCTTAGTTCCCTTCGACACCACCAATGTCGGCCTTCCCTTCGGGACCCTTCAGTTGACTCCCGCTCAGGTCGGTTTCCTGACTAATCCCGCGGTGCTGGCGACGGAAGGGGCATCTTCGGCCTATGCGAACGAGGTTGGGCAGTATGCGGCTCTGATGGGCGCCTCATCGGGCATGGCTGTGAATGGCGCGTGGCCACTGGGATTGACCGGCGGCTTCCCCGGAGTAGGAGGGTTTCCAACTTCCTGTGGTGCCCCGCCTTGTTTTGTGCCAACCTCATACCAGACGCTGGCTTCGCAGATGGGCAATTTTCCCGTATTCGAAGGCACGAGTTTGTATTCATTCCGTATCGATCACAACGTCAGCACTAGCAATCGTCTGACTTTTCGCGCGAACGTGAGCCCCAGCACTGTGACCGGAATCGAAGTTAGCGGACAGGACCAGCCATTCGGGCAGAATGCCTACTCGCGCACGTCAGAACAAACTTATCGCGATGTTGCCGGCGTAGTACAAGACTCATGGACGCTCGGCGCTAACAAGCTCAACCAATTTACGTTCCAGTACGCGCGGCGTGGGTTGTCGTACTTTTACAACACAGCGATCCCCGGTGGCTCAGATCCCGCAGTTAACATTCCCGGTTTTGCCTATTTTGGACGCGAGCCTTACTCCTACATTCAACGCACCGAGCAGCGCTACCAGTTTGCAGACAATTTTTCCTGGACGATTGGCCAGCACAGTACCAAGTTTGGCGCCGACATCAACTACATTCCGCTGAAAGCCATCTTCACCGTCAACTATGGCGGGGTCTACGATTTTGGGGCCCTTAGCTCGAGCCAGATCGGGTTCATAAATCCGAGCCCCAATACGTTGCCCAATTTTCCGCAGATTTCGCCGGTGCAAGCCTATGGTGCCGGAATTCCCGGCGACTTCATTCAAGGCTTAGGAAGCCCCAGCGATTCATTCAAGAATATCCCCATGGGCTTTTACTGGCAGGACTCATGGAAGATGAGGCGTAACCTGACGTTCAACTATGGTGTGCGCTACGACATTGAGATTCCGCCGAAATTCAAAGCTCCGACCGGGCTTGCAGCCGATGGCTACCAGTTCCTCGGATTGCAAAAAGGAATTCAGACCGACAAAAATAACTTCCAGCCGCGCGTAGGTCTGGCGTGGGACCTGCGAGGCGATGGCAAAACTGTGATCCGCTCGTCGTATGGACTTTTCTATGACCATCCGCTATTGGGCTTGTATTTTCTGGGCGATGCTTCCGATGGCTCAACAAGCGGACAGTTGGCTTTCGGTGGCACATCTCCATGCGCAGGCGCAGGGAATCCTGGAAACTTAAACGCGATCCCAATTTTTCAGGGCACTTTGGTCAATCCCGCTTTCCCGCAGTGCGCGCCTTCAACTTTTGGACCGGTGAACGCGGCCCTTGGGTATTTGCCTAATCAGCAGCAATTCCAGGCTTTGAACTTTCCGCAGTCAGCCTTCTTGAACCAGAACTATTTGACCAACTCACCGCTCGCCCTTGGCTTCCAACCCTTCGGATATCCACAGGCAAAGAATTTCGTTTACGCCTATTCGCAGCAGGCTAACCTAAGCGTCGAACACGACCTTGGCAACGGTTACACGATTGATGTAGCGTACAACTTTAATGGCGGACGCCACCTGAATCGTCCGATCAACGCCAACACCATTCGCGGCGACTTGATGGTCGCGAATTTCGAAAATGCATTGGGCGCCGGGCAAACTCCGTCGAGTCCTTTTACGGTGAGCGGCTGCGGAATCAACCCCGGCAATGGCCAGCCTTATGTTGATGCTTCGCTGATGAATTTTTTCCGGCGTAGCGGCATTAATCCTTCGATCGCGGGCGGGTATATCGCTGCCGGCGGCGGCGCTTGCGTTGGCCTGGCGGAGCAAATTCTGCAGGGACTCAAGAGTCAGGGCTTCAATGGGGCCTGTGATCCTTTCACATCACTCAATAATTGCGTTCCCTTCGGCGACATGGACGCCAATTACTCGAACGGCAGCTCCGTGTATCACGCGCTGAGCGTGAACCTGAAAAAGCGAATCAGCCGGCACTACGAGTTCCTCGCTTCTTACACCTGGTCGCATACCATCGACGACTCGACGGATTTGCAATCCACCTTGACCCCACAAGACAGCTTCTTCCCCAGTCTGGATCGAGCGAGTTCATTGTTCGATCAGCGGCACCGCTTTGTTTTCAGTGGCGTCTTCCAGAGTGGAAGAGTAGGCGGCGATGGAGTAGCCGGCAAGCTGCTTAGCGGCTGGACCTTCGCGCCACTGATCGACTTCAACTCCGGACGCCCGTTCAACATTCTGACCGGCAGCGGAGACAATCTCCAGTTGTCGTCGCTAACGGGTCGGCCAAACACATTTGCCACTCAGTCATGCACGAACCTCGGCTTTGCGCCGGTGGCTTCCAAGTTCTCGCCCACTGGAGCTTTCCAGGAGCCCTGCATAGCCAACTTCAACGGCTCGCTGCTTTCTCTGGATGGCAATCTCGGCCGCAACTCCGGGGTCACTCCCTGGACGGTGTTCGATGATATTCGCATCTCCCGAAACATCAGCTTCGGCGAGCGCATGAGCCTGGACGCAATGGTGGACATCTTCAACATTGCGAATCGATATAACGTCGCCGCGGTAAGCCCGCTGTATACCAATGCCGGCCAGGCCACCGCTGCCTACGATCCGCGCCAGATCCAATTTGGATTGAGAGTGAACTGGTAAGAACAGCCACGTAGCGGCGGGCGTCCACGCCCGCCCACGTTTAAAACGACAACAGCACTACTCCGCAAGCCACCAGCGCCGCTGCCGCCCAGCGCCGTGTTCTAACGTCCTCGCCCAGGATGTACTTAGCCAGCAGGGTTTCCAGCAAATAACTGATAGCAGTCGCCGGAACCGCAAAGCTGACGGAGCTAATCGAAAGCAGGGAGAGCAAGGCAAAGAACGAAATTGCCAAGGCCGCGAATCCGCCTAGCACCAGCGGGTTTCGCAGAATGTGTTTGAACATTACCCAGAAGCTTCGCGGCCCCAGGCTTTCGACTTCACCCTGCCGCTTCATCCCAGCCGTGTTTAGAACGTCGCCGAGCGTATTGCAGACGGCAATGATTGCCACCAGCAGCCATTTCATAACAGACGCTCCGGCGGACCTTTTGTAGTACGGTCAGGCGTTTCCTCGGCAAGAATCACGCCCAGGGTAATGAGTGCAATCCCAGTCCAGCGAGCCCAACTGATGTGATCGTGCAGGATGAAGTGGCCGCCAATCGCCACCAGCACGTAGGCGCTAGCAGTCACCGGCAGAACAAAGCTAAGGTCGGCCCGGCTTAGCAGAGCGAGGTCGGTCAGCATCCAGACCACGAGAACGCAAATACCCAGGATGGTCCACGGATTCGCGAATGCCCTCAGGTAGTCCAGCGGGGAAGCGGAAACAATCCTTCCAACCTGATGCATGCCGTGGCTGAGTGAGACGTTGCCGAGTACGTTGGTGATGATCACCACCAGCACCAGTATCTGGGTTTTGCGAGCATGCCCTTCCCGGAACTTGGCGCCCCTGATTGCCTTCAGCGAAGTTGCTGGCATCGCACCCCAAAAAAGACTGCGGCTGACATTGTGGGAGACAAAAATTCCCTGGCTACGATCCAGAGCTCATCTTGTGAGCGTTCGGCCGCAACTGAAACCACAGATTTTTAGTTTACCTAAGCGGCAATCGCGCCGATACACCCGGGATGATCACAGCCGCAGTTGTTGCTCAAGCTGCCGTTCTCGGCAGCATCCGAGCAAGCCTGGCTGCAATACTCTTTTCCTTCAGCGACGGGGCAGGTGCATTTTGGGTGTGCGCATTTGTTTTCAACTGCTTCGGCCATCGGATTTCTCCTGTACGTTATTTGTTTTACCGTTCTTCGATGCAAAGCTCTCACAGGAGGTAAAACGAAGTGGAGTTTATATCCGAAGCTCCACACGCGGTTCGGCAGCTACACACAGTCCGCGAATCCGGACAAGTCGCAAATTGTACGTTTGGTCTGTTCCGGAAGTAACTTGGGCAAACCCCTTTTAGCGTTGACCCGTCCAAAGACAGGGTAGTACGATTTGCTATTCGCCCAACCGGCGACCCGGCGGTAAGTGATAGATGCACATGAAGATTAAGCATTTTCGAATGCTGATCGCCGCGTCGGCGGTGCTGTTTGGCGGGTTAGGCTGCCAGACCGCCCACAAACCGACTGCGGCGCATGTTGTGCCTTCACAAGCTCCGCCTCCGCCTGCACAACCGGCTAAATCCGGCAAATCGACCACCGCGCAGAAGTCGCAGCCCGCACCAAAGACCGAAACATCTGTTCAAGTGCGAAATCAATCCGGCGCTCCCGCAAAGCCAAAAAGCGAAGCCAAGCCCGATCCTGTCGCCGAGCTGATTGCGAAAGTCGAAAAGGAATATCAGTCCGGATTGGACCAGTACAACACCGGCGACAAGGACGCGGCGAAGGCGCACTTCGACCACGCGTTTAATTTACTGCTGGAAAGCTCTGCCGACGTTCGCACCGATCCACGCTTTCAGCCCGAATTCGACAAAGTTCTGAACAACGTAAACGATCTTGAGTTGGCGACCGTGCAGCAGAGTGATACCGAACCCCAGCAGCAGGCTGAACCGGCGCCTATCGACGAAGCCAATGAGGTCACGAACTACCCGGTTGACCCGAACCTGAAGGCCAAGGCAACTGAGGAGATCAAAGTCACGCACTCTGATCTGCCGCTGATGATGACCGATCAGGTCGCGGGTTATATCAATTACTTCTCGACCCGCGGGCGTCCCACGTTGGAACACGGACTGACGCTCAGCGGCCGCTACCGCGACTTGATCGAGAATGTTCTCAAAGAAGAGGGCGTCCCGCAGGACCTGATCTACCTGGCGCAAGCCGAGTCTGGCTTTCACCCGTACGCAGTTTCGCGGGTCGGCGCTCGCGGCATCTGGCAATTCATGGGAAGCCGAGCCAAAGGGTACGGCTTGCATCGCGATTTGTGGGTTGACGACCGGCAGGATCCCGAGAAATCCACCCGCGCCGCCGCGCATCATTTGCGGGATCTTTACAACCAGTTTGGCGATTGGTACCTGGCAATGGCCGCCTATAACTCCGGTCCTGGCACCGTGCAGAGCGCGGTAAAGCGTACCGGCTATGCGGATTTCTGGGAGCTTTACCGCCGCAACGTGTTGCCTAAAGAGACGCGCAATTACGTCCCAATCATCGTCGCAGTGGCGATCATGACCAAGAACCCGTCGCAATACGGGTTGCAGAACATCATCCCAGATCCGCCGATGAAGTACGACACGGTCAAGATCAATTATCCGGTCGATCTGCGGTTGGTGGCTGAGTGTATCGACGTTACGCCGTCAGAGTTGCAGGAGCTGAATCCTGCTCTTCTGCGGATGACGACACCGAAGGGTACATTCGACCTGCACTTGCCGGTGGGGACCGCTGACAAATATCAGGCGGCGATTGCCGGCATTCCGGCAGACATGCGGTTGTGGTGGCGTTACCACACTGTCGATCGTGGGGAGACTTTGATGTCTCTCTCGCGGACCTATCACACGCCGATGAAGACGATTGCAACTGCTAACCAGCTCGATCCGTCGGACACAGTTGAAGCCGGCGCGAAACTAGTAATTCCAATAGCGCCCGGCCGTCACAATAGCGGTGACAGTCAGACCTACGCGCGGCGGCTCACAATTTATCGCGTGAGAAAAAACGATACGCTCGAAAGTGTTTCGAACAATCTTGGCATTGCGCCGACTACGATTCGTCGCTGGAATCGCATGAAGGGTGACAGTCTGGCAGGACGGCGAGTGCTGTACGTTCATCTTCCGGTGAGCCCGACGGTCGCCGCAGCCGAACATCAAACCAAATCTAAGTCTCATCACACCAGCGAGTTAGCTCAGAACAAGCCAGGATCGCCGGTGCATCACACGGTCAAGCGTGGCGAAACGTTGTATTCCATTGCCAACAACTACAAGACCAGCGTTAAAGCCATCAAGCAAACCAACGCCAACGTCGCAACTCTGCGTCCCGGTATGGTGCTGGTAATTCCCGCGCAATAAAAACTTTTCGCATCCAAACATTAATGCATCTGAAATCGGTTGCGATGGAGTTCGCACTTGGTTATAATCCGCCGTCGCTAGTTTTGTCTTTTTAATTTTCCCGCGCGAGGTAAATGCGCAAACCGGCGCCGCGGCGACCGGAAAATCTGAGGAGGAAAGAATGAACTTCGAGGAAACCCTCTACCTGCGTGACGATGAAGCCGACGAGTTTGGTGACTCCGGCTCTTTCAACGACTCGCTCGACGAAGATTACGAAGAAGAAGAAGAGGAAGAAGAAGCCGAAGCTCCAGTTGGCTCCATGCCAGAGCGAGAACCTTACAGCGCCCCTGCCCCGACCCCTTCAATAGGTGGCGGAGGAGGCGGCGGCGGTTCCAGATCAGCGCCACGCAAACCAGCCAAAAAGAAAGCAGCCAAGAAGGCAGCGAAAAAAGCTCCGAAGAAAGCCGCCAAGAAAAAATCTGCGAAGAAGGCCGGCAAAAAGCCGGCGAAGAAAAAAGCAGCTAAGAAAAAAGGCGGCAAGAAGAGCGCAAAGAAAAAGGGCGGACGTAAACGTCACTAGATTTGTTTTTAGTTGTGAAAGGCCGCAGCGAAGCTGCGGTTTTTTTTGTCTTCCGTGATTCTTCAGATTTCTGATGCGACTGGAATTTGCTGGCACAGACGCTGCACGCATACTAGGATGATCGGTTCATGCGTCGTCCGATTGCCGCACTCATCATCTTGGTCGCATCTTTCAGTCTGGGATTCGGCCAATCCGTTCCATCAGCGCAGACCGCTCCCTCACATACTGAGCGTCCCGCGCCGCCGACCCGCGATCCTCATAGTCCCGGCTATGTCAAGGCGAAAGAGTTGCCCGACGGCTTGGTCCCTCCCGCCAATGTTGACGGCAATTTCATCATTGGACCTACCCACAATCCAGCACCGGAAATATCTGCTCACGCCGATCTGACGAACGGGACGGTGATTGAGTTCACGATGAGTTCATCGGACAGCAACATCTATCCCGGAATTGCGCGCAACGCTGGCACCTTCGGCACTCCCGACCCTAAGAATCCTGCAAAGCTGATTGTGACTACGAGCCATCCGGCTTCGTATAGCAGAACTGTGGCGGTGTATGTTCCTAAGCAATACGTGCCCGGGAGCGTTGCGCCATTCATCGTTGGAGCAGACGGCCCTGACCGGCTGCTATTTTCGGCGCTCGATGGATTGATAGCGCAACACAAACTTCCTGCGATGATTGCTATTTCAATCGGAAATGGGGGCGGCGACGCTCAAGGCAGCGAGCGGGGCCTGGAGTACGACACCATGTCTGGCGTATACGCTGAATTTGTCGAGAACGAAGTTTTGCCGCTGGTTGAAAGCCGGGCGCACGTGAAGCTCACTAAAGATCCCGATGGAAGGGCAACGATGGGGGCCAGCTCCGGAGGATCGTGCGCTTTGATTATGGCCTGGTACCACCCTGAGTTGTACCATCGCGTGCTCACTTACTCGGGAACTTTTATAAATCAGCAATGGCCTTACAATCCGCAAACGCCGCATGGCGCATGGGAATTTCACGAGCATCTCATCCCAAATAATCCGGTAAAACCGATCCGTCTCTGGATGGAGGTTGGAGATCGCGATCTTTTCAATCCTAATGTCATGCGCGATGGCATGCATGACTGGGTAGTCGCGAACGAAAATATGGCTAGAGTGCTCGCCGCAAAGGGCTATCACTACCAGTTCATTTTTGCCCGCAACGCCGGGCACGTTGACCACGGCGTGAGACAGCAGACCCTTCCCGAGGCGTTGGAATATATCTGGCAAGGCTATCCTAATTCAGCCGTAAGGCATTGAAACGCCGGATGATTCGATCAGAAAAGTACCGCATTCTCAGTAAGAAAAATTCCGCCCAACACCGTTCGTCCCGCCACTTCCGTTACGGTGCTTCGTACCTAGGATCACAGAGGAATTAGCTCTCCGGCCTCATACTCGAAATGTTCGAGGAGGTTTGCGGTGTTACTCAGGCTTGATTATCTGTCGTGCTTGCTGACCATCTGTTCGACCGTGCTCGTCGGGAAACGTTGCTGGAAGGGGTGGGTGGTGGCCGCGGTCAACAGCGGGGTGGTTTGCGTGATCGGCTTTCGTACTGGCCAGTTTGGCTTCATTCCTGCAAATATATTCTGCATAGGACTTTATGCGGTAAATCTTCGCTCCTGGCGAAAATCAGACGCGGGGTGAGCGGGCCCCCAAAATTGGTGAAGTTGCTGGAAGCAAACCACTTTGCCTGATCAGCATCTCACCTGAGCAATGTCTGATTCCGCCCTGGCCTCAGTTCTGCTCGTTCTCCTTCTCCTGGTTGGATTTGCCCAGCTGCTCGGCTACCTGTTCGTTAAGCTTCGGCAACCGAAAGTCGTCGGCGAGATTCTGGCTGGTATCGTTCTCGGCCCGGCTCTCCTTGGACGTTTGCCACTTTTCTCCCACTTAATCGATGGCGCAAAGCACCAGGGAAACATTCTGGATTTTGTTTACTGGCTCGGCCTGCTGCTGCTGATGTTTTTGTCCGGCGCGGAAACGCAACAACTGTTCACTCGAGAGGAACGCCGAGAAGTGGGCTGGCTTGGCGTGGTGGGAACCGGCATACCGTTTGTGCTGGGTCTGATCGTCGGCCCGTGGCTGATCCGGCCGGAGCTGGCCGGTCCGAATGGCAACCGCATTTCGTTGATCATTATTTTGGCGGTTGGCGTCGCGGTGACGTCGGTCCCGGTTGTCTCCAAGATTTTTGCTGACTTGAAAATCCTGCACACGCGGTTTGCGCGCCTGGTGCTGGGCGTGGCTGTACTCGAAGACATTGCCCTGTGGCTGGCTCTTGCTGTAGCCACAGCGATGGCAGGAAAGACTGCGCTCAATCCGCGCGCCATGACCTATCACCTGCTCGCGACCATTGCCTTTTTCGTGCTCGGGCTCACCATCGTGCCGCGGATCATAAAAAAGATCAATAAGGCTCGTTTTAATGTAGTGGCGAAGAATTCTCCGGTGGGATACGCAATTGCGGTTTTGCTCGCCTACTGCGCGGTCGCCGGAGCTTTGCAGGTCAGCCTGGTATTCGCGGCCTTTCTCGCAGGTTTCGCAGTAGTACACAAGAAAAGAAGGTTGTTCTCAGAAGCGCTCGATGCGATCGGCAAAGTCGCGTTCGCATTTTTCATTCCTATTTACTTTGCAATCGTCGGCTTGAAGCTCGACCTGATTCGCGGGCTGTCGCTGTGGATGATAGTGGCTTTTGTGGTTGGGACTTGCGTAGTGAAGATTCTTTCTGTTTCGCTCGCCGGCCGCTTCGCCGGTTTTCGCGGATTGGACCTGATCAATCTGGCGATCACGACCAATGCCCGCGGCGGCCCGGGAATCGTGCTGGCCAGCGTCGCCTTCGATGCCGGAATTATCAGCCCGAAGTTTTACACCACGCTAGTTATTGCGGCAGTGCTCACTTCGCAGTTCGCCGGGGCTTGGCTGGACTACGTTCTGCGTAAAGGCTGGCCGCTGCTTTCAGGGAGCACCGCCCGCGTGCCGGTCTCAGAAAAAGAAACCAGGATGGAAGTCGCCTGACCTATTTCTTCCCTACCGCCTGAAGGCATTTGCCGTAAAGTTCGAGCAGATGCGCGGCGTACTCTTCCGGCTTGGCCGCTGCGCCGGAGCCTTGAAACCCAACTCCGGTCGATGTGGTCCGTCCGTAACCTGTGGTCATGGCTACAAATTTCATGAGATCTAAGGCGATGTCTTCATTGCGCCGGGATCCTGCAGTGATGCTGGGTGCCTCGTCCATGGAACTCTCCGTGATGGTGAATATGAAATTTGATGATAGCAAGAATGGCTGTCAGCCATCAGCTCTCAGCAAAGGACAATAGGGTAACGGCGGCCTCGCTCGTTCAAAGTCAAAACCTTTAATCGCGGAGATCGCAGGGAAATTCGGCAGGGAAGGGGTTGCGTCGCTAACATTACATAGCTGGTCATCATATAATCACTGCGTAGGCAGCTGGACCGGACGGCCGCTCGCGCTTCGTCAAGAAGCGCGGGAGGAAAGTCCGAACTCCGCAGAGCAGTGTGCCGGATAACGTCCGGGAAGCCGATCTCAAAGTCGGTTGACGGCTAGTGCCACAGAAAACATACCGCCTGGGCGGCAACGCTCGGGTAAGGGTGAAAAGGTGCGGTAAGAGCGCACCGCCGCCGCAGTAATGCAGCGGGCAAGGCAAACCCCACACGGAGCAAGACCAAA
>Ga0157372_10001158_pt1 | contig 28514 bp, 26 predicted proteins | sample C55metaG_FD_115307 | JGI IMG/M metagenome (GOLD analysis project Ga0157372, IMG submission 115307) | Corn rhizosphere microbial communities from Kellogg Biological Station, Michigan, USA - C5-5 metaG | ecosystem: Host-associated > Plants > Roots > Rhizosphere > Soil | place: USA: Michigan...
AGGCGCCCGATCTCGTCGTTGGCGCGGATGCGCGCGGTCGCGGTGAAGTCGCCGGCGCGCATGCGCTCGACCTGGCGCGCGAACTCGCCGAGGCCCGACGCGAGGCGCGCGCCGGCCATGAAGTTCAGCAGCTCGAGCGTGAAGAAGAGGGACACGACCAGCACCACCACGACGTCGAGCATCACCTCGAGCAGCACGCGGTCGACGAAGACGGAGTCGATGCCGATGTGCAGCACGCCGAGCGCCTGGCCTTCCCGGATGATCGGGAGGGACACGACGTACTGGGGACCCACGTGAGCGACCTGCCACGGCACGGTCGCGTCGCGCATGGCGGCGAGCAGCGCCGGGCTGTGGAAGTGCACCAGCGCACCCGGAGGCTCCTTGCCGTACGAATACAGCATGCGGCCTTCGGTGTTGGTGATCGCGGCGAAGGAGAACTCCGGGTTCTCGGAGAAGATCTCCTCGAACGTCTTGTCGACGCCGTAGAGCGAATCGAACGGGATGCCGTAGCTGGAGGCCTTGAGGACCAGCGAGCGCACCGAGGAGCCCTCGGTCGCCGCCTTCTTCTCGGTTTCCGGGACCAGCTCGCGCTCGAACACGCGGTGCGAGAAGTACGACACGGCCGCGAGGCCCAGCACCACGCAGAGCATGATGACGCCGGCCAGCTGCCAGTAGATGCGCCAGAGGTAATTCTTCTCGAGCATCAGGCGGCCGCGTCCAGTTTGGCGCGCAGGTCGTCGAGCGCGCCGTTGGCGTCGCGCAGCGAGTCGCGCAGGTGGTTGATCGCCACGTCGAACGCGGAGCCGGTGATGGCCGGGCCCTGGGTGCGATCCTCGAGGTGGCTCGCCGCGATCTCGAGGGTCCGCAGGTCCTGCTCGAAGCGGCGGATCACGAGGATCAAGGCGAGCGGCGCCACGATGGCGATGCCCGCGAACGCGAGCAGTGCGATGAGCAGGATCTCGCGCGCCGTCTTCTCGGCCGCGCGATCCACGTAGTCGCGCGAATAGCGCAGCGCGAGGTATCCGACGGTGAGGTCGAAGTTGTTCTTGAGCGAGATGCCGGCCACGTATTCGTCGGGCGCCTCGCTCGACCATTCGGTGCTCTTCGACCGGTTGGCGCTCTCGGTCCAGCCGCGCATCACGCGCTGGCCCACGCGCGCGGGCTCGGTGCTGTAGATGATCTGGCCGGTGTCGTCGAAGACGTCGATGCCGCGAATGAGCTTGTCCGCGCTCTTCTCGCGTTCCATCAGCGACGGCAGCGTGGACAGCTCGGTGAACTGCAGCCCGAGCGAGAGCGAGGCCTGCACGCTGTTCTCGATCGAGCGGCCGACCACGAGCACGCGCGACTTGATCATGCCGCCGATCGTGCTCTTGTACTTGAAGTAGTTCAGGAACGCGGCCATCCCGACGGCGAAGAAGCTCACCACCAGGGCGACCATGATGAACCGGACCCGAATCGTGCCCATGCCCGAAACGCGCTCCTCCTGATTTACAGGCCGCATGCTACACCATGTTTGCGTAAATGCTTACATTACCGTTGTAAGTCTCTGTCCGTCCACGCGTTTCCGGCCCCGGAAAATGGCCTGTGCTAACGTGTCGGCATCCGGCGAGGGAGGCCAGCAGCGTGGCGGAGCCGCAACCGGGCAGGATCCTGCCCGAAGTGACCCTGGACGAGCTCACGGTCGAGCTCGACCGCACGATTTCGCACTCCGCGAGCGTCTCCCGGACGGCCTGGAGCGTGCGCGGGGCGCGCGCCGAGCCCGCCGCGGCCCTGCCCGCGGCCGGCCTCCTGGCGCTCGCTCCGGGCTACCGCCTGCACGAATACCGCATCGACGCCCTCCTGGGGCAGGGCGGCTTCGGCATCGCGTACGCGGCGACCGACGTGAACCTGGACACCCGCGTGGTGGTGAAGGAGTACCTGCCCGAGGACTTCGCCTATCGCGCCATCGACGGCTCGGTGCGCGTGCGCGAGGGCGCCGACCGGGAGCTCTACCAGGCCGGGCTGGAGCGCTTCCTGGTCGAGGCACGTACCCTGGCGTCCTTCCGCCACCGCCACATCGTCCGCGTCGCCCGGTTTTTCGAGGCGAACCGGACGGGCTACATGGTCCTCGAGTACGAGCGCGGCCAGTCGCTCAAGGCCTGGCGCAAGAATCGGCAATCCATCCCCGAGGCCACCCTGGTGGCCCTGGTGGCGCCGCTCCTCGACGGGCTGGCGGCCGTGCACCGCGCCGGCTACCTGCACCGGGACATCAAGCCGGACAACATCTACATCCGCGACGAGGACGGCAGCCTCGTGCTGCTCGACTTCGGCTCCGCGCGCCAGGCCTCCGCCGAGATCGCGGAGGTCGGCACCGTCGTGACACCCGGCTACTCGGCGATCGAGCAGTACGCCGGGGGCGGGCGCCAGGGGCCGTGGACCGACATCTACTCGATGGGCGCCACGCTCTACTGGCTCGTCACGGGACAGAAGCCGCTGGAGGCGACGCAGCGCCTGGCCTTGCCGGATCCGCTGGCACGGGCCGAGGTCACCTGCGAGGGCCGCTACTCGCCCGAGTTCCTGTGCGCGATCGACTGGGCGTTGCGCATGCACCCCGACGACCGGCCGGCCGACATCACGAGCTGGCGCGCGCTGCTCTTCGCGGCGCATCCCGGTGCGCTGGGCCTGGAGCTGGCGCTCAAGGCCCAGGACCTGGGCGCGGGCGAATCGTGGACGCATACCCTGCGCTCGCCGCGGCGCGCGCTGGTGCGGGCGGGCCGTGCGCTGCGCTCGATACGGCGGCCGGGCTCCTGGCCCATGGCGGTGAAGATGACGCTCGCCATGGTCGTGACGGCCCTGCTGCCGCTCTCGCTCGCGGCGTACTACACCTTCAGCGCGGCCTCGGAGCACCTCACGCGCGTCGAGCTCACGAACCTCGAGCAGCTCGCCGAGAGCACGGCCGGGCGCGTGTCGCAGCTCATCGCCGACAGCCGCAACCTCGCCGACTACGTCGGCACCGACGACGACTTCGTGGGCTTCCTCACCCATCCCACGCCCGCCGGGCGCGAGGCGATCCTCGCGAAGCTCGACGCGCTCGCGGCGGCCAATCCCGACCTCCAGTTCTCGATGGTGATGGACACCGCGGGCAACGCCGTGGTCGCGAGCGACCGCGACGTGATGGGCCGCAATTTCGCCTTCCGCGACTACTTCAAGCAGGCGATGGAAGGCCGTCCCTACATGACCGGGATCACCGTGGGGAGCGTGGCGGGGCGCGCGGGCGTGTTCTACTCGCGCCCGGTGTTCGCCTCCGACGGCCACACCGTGATCGGGGCCGTCGTGCTGCGCATCCGCGCCGAGCCCATCGAGCGCGTGCTGGAGGCCTCGCGGCTCGCCAACAATCGCCGCCCGATGCTGGTCGACGCGGACGGCGTGATCCTGTGGCACCCGGACGAGCACCTCATGTACCGCAGCCTCCGGCCCCTGGCGCCCGATGCGATCCGCGAGATCGTGGCCGACCAGCGCTACCGGCGCTCGACCGTCGAATCGGCGAACGAGCCGCGGCTCGCCGCGGCCGTGGTCGGCAGCCGCGAGCCGGGTCACGTGTCGTACTACTCGATGTCGACGCGGCGCGACGAGATCGCGGGCTACGCGCCGGTCGGCGGCACCGACTGGAGCGTCATCGTCTCGGAATCGCGCGCGTACTTCGGCGCGGCGCTCGACCGCCTGCTGCAGAACGTCCTCTACGGCGTCGCGTTCGTGGGCGCCGTGTCGCTGCTCTTCGCGATGCTCTTCGCGCGCTCCATCGTGCGGCCCATCGAGAGCCTCACCGCGGCGGCACACGCGCTCAAGGGCGGCGACTACGGCGGCGCGCACGTGGAGGTGCACGCGAGCGACGAGGTGGGCCAGCTCGCCCGCACCTTCAACGTGATGATCGACGTGCTGCGGCAGCGCGAGCGCGAGCGCCAGCCGGGCGCCCACGACCTGCACGACTGAGCCTCAGGCGGGAAGCGCGTCGCGCAGCGGCACCACGTGCGGCGCGTGCATCTCGTCGCGCGTGCGGGCGTGCAGCACGCACCACTCCTGCGCCACCTGGCGCCCGACCAGCCACTCGTGGATGAAGAAGTTCTGGTTGCGGTCGGAGAGCACCGGCGTGTGGCCGGTGTCCGGCACGTGCATCACGCACACGTCGTGGTCGATGCGCATGCGCTTGATCGTCGGCGGCAGCAGCGCGTCCGAGAGCAGGCCATGGATCAGCAGCGTCGGGCAATGCACCTTCTTCCAGAGGTCCCACTGCTCCAGGTCGTGCTGCGCGTCGAGCCTGTAGGCCTGCAGCGCACGCACGTCGTGGCGGTAGACTCGGCCGCCTTCCTCGTCGGACCACTTGGTCTGGTGGAAGGTCACGTTGAAGCGGATGTCGTCGCTGATCGGGCCGTCGTTCTTCTGCGAGGCGCCGATCTTGCGCAGCAGGTCCGCGGGGTCGCGGAAGACGTAATGGCGCGCGAGCGTGGCCGCACGGCGCTTGCGCCGGCCCTTCGGCATGAAGGGGCCGATGTCGTTCAGGATCAGCCGGCTCACGAGCTGCGGATGGCGCGCCGCCAGCTCGATCGCCGCGGTGCCGCCCATCGAGGAGCCGAGCACCACGACCGGCCCGCAGTTCAGGTGCTCGATCATCTGGCGCAGCTGCTCCACGTACGTGCGATGCGTGTAGTCCGCCTCGTCGCGCATCCAGGCCGAGCGCCCGCGGCCCACCCAGTCCATGCAGACGACGCGGAAGTGGCTCTCGAGGTCCGAGGCGAGGTAGTTGAAGCGCATCGCGGTGTTCGCGACACCGCCCACGCACACCACCGTGGGATTCGCCGGGTTGCCCCAGTCGGTGTACGCGATCTTGACCGCGTAGGGCTTGCGGAAGCGCTTCTCCGCATGCTGCAGGCGCACCGGATGCTGGTAGTCGAAATGCTTGAGGTCGAACTGGTGGTCGAAGCGCGCGATGATGCGCTTGGCCATCGCCATGTACTCGTCCCACGTCTTGAGCACGCGGCGCCGTCCCGGGATCGGCGGCTCCCAATCGGGGTCGTGGATCGCGTGGTCGTCGTGTCCGGGACGCGGCATGGCGGACATGGTCAGGCCTGTGCGGGACGCGAGACGCGCAGCCCGGCCTGGCCGCTCGCCACGGAAAATTCGACGATCTCGGCGTTGCCCACCTGCATGCGGCCCTGGCCGCCGAGGAGGCCGTTCAGCACGCGGCCCACGCCCTTGCTGCTCACGAGCAGGGGCCGGCGCTCGAGATACGGCCGCATGTGCTCGAGCGCCGTGGTGATGCGCTGGGTGAATTCGTCCTCCGACTCGCCGCCGGGCGGGGTCACGCGGCGCGTGAGCAGCTCCTCGGTTTCGGCGATCGGGCGGTTGTTCCACTCGCCGAGCTTGCGCTCGTTGATGAGCGGCTCGACCACGATCGGCACCTCGCCCAGCACGCCGCTGATGATCGAGGCGGTCTGGCGCGTGCGCAGCAGCGACCCGGAAATGATCACCCCGATGCGCAGTCCCATGCGCTCGATCTGCTTGGCGAGCAGGTAGGCCTGGTCGCACCCGATGTCCATCATCGGGATGTCGAGGTCGCCGCCGCAGCGGAAGCCGCGAAAGTTCGGCTCCGTGACGCCGTGGCGCACGAAATAAAGCGTGAACGCTCGATCGACCGGGTATGCCATTGGATGCGTGCTTAAGGTTGTTGTTGTTTCGCTGGCTGCGCGGGTTCTCCGACCCGCTGGCCCGCAGATTAAACCCCGGGGGGCGCCGGAAAAAGGGGGAGGGCACTACACCCGTAATTCGTGAACTGCGTCACATTCCCGCGAGCCGCTAGAATCGCCGGTTCCATGCGAGTCCTGCGTTTCCTGCGCATCGTCCACACCATCGGCCGCTACCGCCTGGACGAGTTCGCGCCACGGCGCGGCGCCGGGTGGCTCAAGCTGCCCTTCGCGGCCTTCTATCCCGCCGCGGACCGTACGCGCCCGCGCGCGGTGCGCCTGCGCCTGGCGCTCGAGTCGCTCGGGCCCATCTTCGTGAAGTTCGGCCAGCTCCTCTCGGTGCGGCCGGACCTCGTTCCCGAGGATATTGCGCTCGAGCTCGCCCGCCTGCAGGACAACGTGCCGCCCTTCCCCTGGCCGGAGGTCGCCGCCACCCTCGATCGCGCCTACGGGGTGGCGCACGCGCAGCGCTTCGCCTCGATCGAGACGGTGCCCATCGCGAGTGCCTCGGTCGCGCAGGTGCATTTCGCGATCCTTGCCGATGGCCGCGAGGCCGCGGTGAAGGTGCTGCGGCCCGGGATCGCCGAGGTGATCGAGAAGGACGTGGGCCTGCTGCAGGTGCTGGCGGCGATCCTCGAGCGCGTGCTGCCGGAGGGCAAGCGGCTGCGCCCGCGCGAGGTCGTGGCGGAATTCGAGAAGACGATCCGCGACGAGCTCGATCTCCTGCGCGAGGCGGCGAACGCCTCGCAGCTGCGGCGCAACTTCGCCGACGGGCGGCTGCTCATCGTGCCCGAGGTCTACTGGGACTGGTGCGCGCGCGAGGTGATGGTGATGCAGCGCATCCACGGCATTCCGGTGAATGCGGCGCAGCGGCTGCGCGAGGCGGGGATCGACATCAGCAAGCTCGCGCGCGACGGCGTGGAGATCTTCTTCACCCAGGTCTTCCGCGACGGCTTCTTCCATGCCGACATGCACCCGGGAAACATCTTCGTGGCGAGCGACGGGCGCTACTGCGGCGTCGATTTCGGGATCATGGGCACGCTTTCCGACGAGGACAAGGATTACCTCGCCACCAACTTCATGGCGTTCTTCCGGCGCGACTATCGCCGGGTCGCGATCGCGCATATCGAGGCCGGCTGGGTGCCGCCCGAGACGCGCGTGGACGAGTTCGAGGGCGCCATCCGCGCCGTGTGCGAGCCGATCTTCGACCGTCCGCTCAAGGACATCTACTTCGGCAAGCTGCTGCTCAGGCTCTTCGAGGTGTCGAGCCGCTTCCAGATGCAGATCCAGCCGCAGCTGGCGCTGCTGCAGAAGACGCTGCTGCAGGTGGAGGGGCTCGGGCGCCAGCTCGATCCCGACCTCGACGTGCGCCGCGCCGCGCAGCCGATCCTCGAGCGTTGGATGAACGAGCAGGTGGGATGGCGCGCGCTGGTGAGGAGCCTGAAGGAAGAGGCGCCGCTCTGGGCGCGCACGCTGCCGCAGCTTCCGCGCCTGGTGCATCGCAACCTCGCCCGCGACGCCGGCGCGACGCGCATCGAGGCCGCGCTCGGGCGGCTCGAGCGCGCGCAGCGCCTCCAGGCGCGCACGCTCATGGCGCTCGCATTCCTCGTCGCGGTGTTCGTGGTCGCCTACCTGCTGGGCGCATAGGCTGGGGTCAGACCACGGTCAAGATGCGAAACGCTGGCGACAGTTCGGCGTTTCGTATCTTGACCGTGGTCTGACCCCAGACTTTCAACGCTTGCGCGCCAGCGTCACGCCATCGCCCACGGTCAGCATCGCCATGTCCACGCGAGCGTCCTGCGCCAGCGCGTCGTTCAATGCGCGCAAGGCCCGCGTGTCGCGGCCCTGCTTCGAGCGGTCGGCGACCTCCCCCGACCATAGCGTGTTGTCGATCGCGATCAGGCCGCCGGGACGCAGGAGCTGGAGGCACTTCTCGTAGTAGCCGCCGTAGCTGCTCTTGTCCGCGTCGATGAACGCGAAGTCGTGGCGGCCCGCTTCGCCCGCCGCAAGCATCGCGTCGAGCGTCTCCATCGCGGGACCGAGCCGCAGCTCGATGCGATCGGCGACGCCCGCCTGCTCCCAGTAGCGCCGCGCGACGGAAGTCCAGTCCTCGCTCACGTCGCACGCGACGATGCGGCCGCCGGGCGGCAAGGCGAGCGCGACCGCGAGCGAGCTGTAGCCGGTGAAGACGCCCACCTCGATGCAGCGGCGCGCGCCCATGAGCTTCACGAGGAGAGCCATCAGCCGCGCCTGGTCGAAGCCGATCTGCATGCCGCCGTGCTCCATGCCCGCGGTCTCCTCGCGCAAAGCGCGCATGACCTCGGGCTCGCGGCCCGAGTGCTCGAGCACATAGGCGTGCAGGCGATCGTCCAGCGGAAGGAAGCGCGGCATGGCGCTAGCGGTCGTCCAGCTCGAGCAGCACCGGCTGGTGGTCGGAGGCCTGCGTCTCCACGTCCACCTCGATCGAGCGCACGCGCCGCACGATGTCCTCGCTCACGAACACGAAGTCGCAGCAATACGGCGTGTCGCCATAGCTCGCGTCGTGCAGGCAGAAGGTCGGCGCATGCGGCTCGTGGCTCGCGGCGCCGCGGGTCCACGCGTCGACGTAGCGCGGGCCGCCGCTGCCCAGGCGATGCTGGATCTCGTCGTACGCGGGATTCTCGGGCGGGAAGTTGAAGTCGCCGCAGAGGATGGCCGCGGTGGTCTGCGGCGCGGGCGCGAAGAGCGGCGCATCGTCGCGGAGCGCGGGCGCCCCGGCGAGGGCCCGTGCGCAAGCCTCGTCGTGCAGGTTGCGCAACCGCAGGGCCTGCGCCCGCCGCTGCACGTCCGAGTAATACTCGAGGTGGGTGGTCGTGACGCGGAGCGCGCCCATCGGCGTGCGCAGCGTCGCCTCGAGCGCCACCCGCGGCATCGTGGGCTTGCTCGCATCGGCCGGCCAGGGCAGCGCGTGGCGCCGCGCGCCCTGCACGCCGTAGCGGGTGAAGATCGCGTTGCCGAAGCGCCGCCGCCGCCCGCCGTCGCCCTCGATGTCGAGCCCATGCGCCTCGAGCCGCGTGTAGCCCGGAAGCAGCCGCGAGAGCTCGGCGAAGCCGTCGCGCTCGTCGTTGCCCGCGAGGCCGGGGAAGTTGTCGGCGACTTCCTGCACGCACAGCACGTCGAAGTCGGCGATGCCGCGAGCGGTGCGCACGATGCGTTCGAGGTCGACGCGGCCGTCCACGCCGCGCCCCCACTGGATGTTCCAGGTGATGAGCCTCATCGCTGCAGGTGACAGGGGATCGACGCGATCTCGCCGCAATAGCCTCGCCACAATTCTGCCAGATTCGCCGGGCATCCTTCGCGGCATGGACCGCCTCTCCACGTCGCTCCTCGCGCTCTTCGCGAGCCTTTCCGCGAGCGCCACGCGAACCGTCGCGCGCCCGGGCTGGGACCCGGCCTTCGCCCGCCAGGGCGTGCGGGGTACCTTCGTGCTCTACCGCCCCGATGCCGCGCGCTTCGACGTGCTCGACCCCGAGCGGGCGAAGACGCGCTACCTGCCGGCGTCGACCTTCAAGATCGCCAACGCGCTCATCGCCCTCGATGGCGGCACCCTGCGCGACCAGCACGAGGTCTTCCGCTGGGACGGCAAGCCCAAGATGCGCCGCGCCTGGGAGCGCGACCACGCGCTCGACAGCGGCATGCGGGAGAGCGTGGTGTGGATGTTCCAGGAGATCGCGCGCCGCACCGGCAAGGCGCGCATGAGGGAGGGGCTGCACCGCCTCGCCTACGGCAACGAGGACATCGGCGGCGGCATCGACCACTTCTGGCTGCAGGGAAGCCTTCGCATCAGCGCGAACGAGCAGGTCGACTTCCTGCGCCGGCTGCGCGAAGGGCGGCTCGCGGTGACCCCACGCTCCGTGCGTCTGGTGCGCAACGCGCTCGTGGTCGAGCGCACGCCCACATACACGCTCTATGCCAAGAGCGGCACGACGGGCGGCACGCGCGACCCGGTCGCGTGGTGGATCGGCTGGATCGAGCGCGACGCGACGCCCACGGCCTACTTCGCCCTCAACTACGCGCCGGGCCCGCGTACGCCCTATGCGGCGCGCTTCGCGATCGGGCGCTCCATCCTGCAGGACGAGGGCATGCTGGCGTAGGGCGGGGGACGCGCGGTCAGCGGATGCCGGCCCGCATGAACGACTGCACGAACTGGCGCTGGAAGAGCAGGAACGCCACCAGGAGCGGCCCCGACGTCATGAGGGTCGCCGCGGTGATCACCGACCAGTCCACGCCCTGGTCGCCCGAGCTGAAGACCTGCAGCCCCACGGTGACCGGCCGCGAGGTCACCGAGTTCGTGACGATGAGCGGCCACAGGAAGTTGTTCCAGTGGTAGCTCACGGAAACGAGCCCGTACGCCACGTACACCGGGCGCGCGAGCGGCACGTACACGCGCCAGAGGACCGTGAGCGGGCCGGCACCCTCGACGCGCGCGGCCTCGTCCAGCTCCCGCGGCACCATGCGGAACGCCTGGCGCAGCAGGAAGATGCCGAACGCCGACGCGACGTAGGGCAGCCCGATCGCCGTGATGGAATCGAGGATGCCCATGCGCGAGAGCGTGCGGTAGTTCTCCACCAGCAGCACGTCGGGCATGATCATGAGCTGCACCAGCACCAGCGCGAAGAGCACCGACTTGCCGGCGAACTCGAAGCGCGCGAAGGCATAGGCGGCGAGGGTGCAGACCACGAGCTGCCCGGCGAGCACGCCGGTCACGAGCATGAAGCTGTTCGCGAAGTAGCGCGCGAACGGTGCCGCGGCCCACGCGCGGCGGAAGTTGTCGAGCGTGAGCGGGGCGGAGAGCACGAAGCGCGTCGAGAATTCGGGCGCGTGGAACGCCGTCCAGAAGGCGTAGAGGAGCGGCAGGATCCAGAGCGCGCCGAGGAGCCACGCGGCCACCACGTCCAGCGTGGGCGGCTGCTTGTCGAGCAGCGACCCGCGCACGCGCCACCCGGCGAGCGGTTTCGCGCTCACTGGTAGTGCACGCGCCGGTCGAGGAACACGAACTGGCCGATCGCCGCGGCGGCGAGGATCGCGAGCAGCACCACCGTGAGCGCCGCGGCGTAGCCCGTGTCCCAGAAGCTGAAGCCGACTTCGTAGATGTGGTACAGCAGCAGCGCCGTCGCGTTGTCCGGCCCGCCGCGCGTCATCACGACGATGTGGTCGACGAGGCGGAACGCGTTGATCACCGCGTTCACCATCACGAAGAGCGTGGTCGGCATGAGCAACGGCAGCAGCACGCGGCGCAAGTAATAGCCGCGCGAGGCCCCCTCGATGGCGGCGGCCTCGGCGAGCGCGGGGGGCACCGTCTGCAGCGCGGCGAGATAGAAGATCATGAAGAAGCCGGCTTCCTTCCAGATCGCGACCACGGCCACGCACGCGAGCGCGGTCGACGGCGTGCCGAGCCAGTTGTGGCTGGCGAGCCCGAGCGCCCCGGTCGCCTTCTCGAGCAGGCCGTACTGGGGCGTGAAGAAGAAGAGCCAGATGTTGGCCACCGCGATCATGGGCAGCACCGTGGGCGTGAAGAACGCCATGCGCAGCCACGTGCGCCCGCGCATGTGCGAATCGACCCAGAGCGCCATCACGAGTGCCAGCGCGATGGAGATCGGCACCGTGGCGATCGCATACGCCGCGTTGTTCCAGAGCGAGCGCCAGAAGACGGCGTCCCCCGCCATCTCGCGGTAATTGTCGAGGCCGATCCAGGCCCCGGCATGCCCCGCGCGCGGCGTCGCGTGGAAGCTGTCCCAGACCGTGCCGACGATGGGCCAATGCGTGAAGAGCGCGAGCAGGGCCGCGGCCGGAAGCACGAGGAGCCACGCGTGCAGCGCGGTGCGGCTCATGCGATCCCCAGCAGGGCGGGAACCTCGGCCATGGCGTGGAAGAGCTCGGCGCCTTCGTCCGCCAGGGCCTCGCGCTGCGCATGGGGCGCCGCGGCGTAGGCCAGCACGCGCATTCCGGCGGCCACACCCGCGCGCACGCCCGTGGGCGTGTCCTCGATCACCGCGCAGCGCGCGGGCTGCGCACCCATGCGCGCGGCCGCATGGAGAAAGAGGTCCGGCGCCGGTTTCGGGCGCGGGACCTCCGAGGCGGTGAAGAGCCGGCCCTCCACGAGCGGCAGGAGACCCGCGGCCTCGAGCGACATGCGCATGCGATGGGGTGTTCCGTTGGAGGCCACGCACCACGGCACGCGCAGCCGCTGCAGGAGCTCGGCCACGCCGTCCACGGCCCTCACCTCGGCCGCGAGGGCCGCGAAGAGCGCCTCGTCCCAGCGCGCCGCGAAGCCCTCCGGCAACGGCCGGCCGAGCCTGCGTGCCGCGAGCTCGAGGCAGCCGTCGCGCGTGAGGCCGACGAATTCGGCCATGACCTCGCGCGGGGTGAGCGCGAGGCCGATCGCCTGCAACTGCTCGGCGAGCACGCGGTTGGCGATCGGCTCCGAGTCGATCAGCACGCCGTCGCAGTCGAAGATCACGAGTGCGACCGGCGTGCGGGCATGCGACGTCAACGGTAGCGCCGCAGGATCCGCGCCGCCTCCGACTGCGCGTCCTTCAGCGCGGCGCCCGGCTCCTTGCCGCCGGTGAGCGCTGCCTGGATGCCGTCGTTCAGCGCCTTGGTCACGCGCTGGTTGTCGTGCGTCGAGAACTCCGCGACCGAGTACTCGAGCTGGTCGCGCGCGATCGCCGCCACCGGGAAGCCCTTCACGTATTGCTCCATGCGCGGCGTCTTCCACGCGGCCGGTGTCACGGCGACGTAGCCCGTGTCGATGCCCCACTGGGCGGCGCGATCCGGCGCCGTCATCCACTTCACGAACTTGTAAGCGGCCTGCTGCTGCTCCGGCGACGCTTTCTTGAAGATGTAGAAGTTGCCCCCGCCGGTGGGCGAGCCGCGCCGCTTGTGCGCCGGCAGCATGCCCACGCCGAATTCGAACTTGGCGTTGTTCTTCACGTTCGTGAGGTTGCCGGTCGTGGTCCAGATGATCGCGACCTTGCGCTCGAAGAAATCCTTCGGCGTCGTGCCCCACTCGACGACGCCGGGCGGCATCACCTTGTACTTGCGGCCGAGGTCGGTGAAGTACTGCAGCGCCTCGACCACCGCGGGCTTGTCGAAGTACGTCTCCGTGCCGGCGGCGTTCATGAGCTCCGCGCCGTTCTCGGTGGCGAGCGCCTGGAAGAGCCAGTAGGGAAAGCCCGAGGAGGGGATCTGCACGCCCCACTGCGACGTGTTGCCCGAGGCGTCGCGCTTCGTGAGCTTCTCGGCGTCCTTCAGCATCTCGTCCCAGGTCGCGGGCGCGTGGTTCGGGTCGAGCCCCGCCTCCTTGAACATCTCCTTGTTCCAGTACATCACGATCGTCGAGCGCTGGAAGGGAATCCCCCAGGTCTTGCCGCCGGTCTGGCTGTTGGCCATGAAGGCGGGGTAGAAGCCCTTCACCCACGCCTCGCCGTCGCCGCCCTTGAGGAAGCCGTCGAAGGGGACGATCGCGTCCTCGTCGATGAGCGTGAACATGTCGGTCGAGAGCAGCACCGCGACGGTGGGCGGCGTGCCGCTCTTGTCGGCGGTGAGCGCCTTCACGATCGTCTCCTGGTACGTGCCGGCGTACACCGGCTTCACGTGGATGCCCGGATTGTCGTGCTCGAAGCCCGCGGCCATCTGGTCGACGATCTTCGTGATCGGGCCGCCGACCGCGACGGGGTAATAGAACGAGATCTCGGTGTCGGCGAGTGCAGCGAGCGCCGTGGATGCCGCGAATGCGGCGGCGAGCCGCCAGGCGGGGCGAATGCGCGTCATGGTTTCCTCTCTCCTGTGTTCTTGTCGAAGGGATGTTCGTGCTGCGGGGTCCAGCCGATGCGAACCGCGTCGCCCGGCGCCACCGTGGCGCGGCCGGGCACGCGGACGAGCAGAGTTTCGGGGCCGTCGGCGCGGCGTGCCGCGACGAGCGAGTCGGCTCCCAGGTATTCCACCGTCTCCACGCGCGCGTCGAGCGCGGGGGCCGCGGCGTCGAGCCGCAGGTCCTCCGGGCGCACGCCCACGAGATGCCCGCGATGCTCGAAGAGGTTCATGGGGGGCGAGCCGATGAAGCGCGCGGCGAACGCGGTGCGCGGCCGCGCGTAGAGCTCGTCGGGCGAGGCGACCTGCTCGATGCGGCCGTCGCGGAGCAGCACGACGCGGTCGGCCATGGTCATGGCTTCGGTCTGGTCGTGCGTGACATAGACCATGGTCATGCCGAGGCGGCGCTGGAGCTGGCGGATCTCGCGGCGCATCTCGCCGCGCAGCTGCGCGTCGAGGTTCGAGAGCGGCTCGTCCATGAGGCAGACGGGCGCCTCGGCCACGATCGCCCGGGCGAGCGCCACGCGCTGCTGCTGGCCGCCGGAGAGCTGGGCGGGCTTGCGCTGGAGGAGGGCGCCCAGGCCGAGCATCTCCGCCGCGCGCTCGAGGCGCGCCGCGCGATCCGGCACGCGCCGCACGCGCAGCCCGAACACGATGTTCTCGGCGACGGTGAGGTGCGGGAAGAGCGCATAGGACTGGAACACCATCGAGATGCCGCGCTCGGCGGGTGCGAGGCGCGTCACATCCCGCCCGCTGATGCGGATCACCCCGGCGGTGGGCGTGTCCAGGCCGGCGATGAGGCGAAGCGTCGTCGACTTGCCGCAGCCGGAAGGGCCCAGCAGGACCACGAACGAGCCCGCCTCCGCCTCGAAGGAGATGCCATCCAGGGCGCGCGCCCCCGCCCAATGCTTCGCGACTTGTTCGAGTTGAATGGCCGGCACGCGCGCATTTTCTCCTAAAATGGCGCCTTCTCCCCGCCGCCGCCCAAGGCCCCCGCAATGCTCCTCTGGTTCGTGATCATCTACTGGGTCATCTCGGTGGCGATCGGCCTCTACGCCGCGAAGTTCGTGCACAACACGAAGGACTACGCGGTGGCCGGGCGGCGCATGCCGATGTACATCGTGACCGCCACGGTGTTCGCGACGTGGTTCGGCTCCGAGACGGTGCTGGGCATCCCCGCCAGCTTCATCAAGGACGGCTTCGCGGGCGTCGTGGCGGACCCTTTCGGCTCCTCGCTCTGCCTGGTGCTGGTGGGGCTTTTCTTCGCCCGCCCCCTCTACCGCATGAACCTGCTCACGATCGGCGACTTCTACAAGAAGCGCTTCGGGCGGTCGGTCGAGATGCTCACCACGCTCTGCATCGTGATCTCGTACCTGGGCTGGGTGGGCGCGCAGATCAAGGCGCTGGGGCTGGTGTTCAACGTGGTCTCCGACGGCGCCCTCTCGCAGCACCAGGGCATGATCATCGGCGCCTCCACGGTGCTGGTCTACACCATGCTGGGCGGCATGTTCTCGGTGGCGATCACCGACTTCATCCAGATGATCATCATCGTGCTCGGCATGCTCTACATCGGCTGGGAGGTGAGCGGGCTCGCCGGCGGCGTCTCGGGCGTGGTGGCCCATGCGTCCGCCCACGGCAAGTTCAACCTGCTGCCGGCGCCGACCTTCCGCGACATCGTGGGCTTCGTGACCGCCTGGATCACGATGATGCTGGGATCGATCCCGCAGCAGGACGTGTTCCAGCGCGTGCAGTCGGCCAGGGACGAGAACACCGCGGCCAACTCGTCCATCCTCGGCGGCGTGCTCTACTTCGGCTTCGCCTTCATCCCGATGTTCCTCGCCTACTCCGCGAGCCTCATCGACCCGAAGATGGTCGCGGCGAACCTCGAGAGCGATCCGCAGCACATCCTGCCGAACCTGATCCTGTCGCCGATCGTCCCGCTCTTCGCGCAGATCATGTTCTTCGGCGCGCTCCTCTCCGCGATCAAGAGCTGCGCGTCGGCCACGCTGCTCGCGCCCTCGGTGAGCTTCAGCGAGAACATCATGCGGCCGTTCTTCCCGCGCATCAGCGACCGCAACTTCCTGCGCCTGAACCGCATCGTGCTCTTCGTGTTCACGTGCCTGGTCACGTTCTTCGCGATGAACACGGAGTCGGACATCTATCACATGGTCGAGAACGCCTACAAGGTGACGCTGGTAGGCGCCTTCGTGCCGCTCACGCTGGGCCTCTACTGGCGCCGCGCGACGCCGCTCGGCGGGCTGCTCTCCGTCGTGGCGGGCCTCATCGTGTGGATCGCTTCCGAGACGTTCAACGCCGACGCCGCGGTCCCGCCGCAGCTCGCGGGCCTCGTCGCGAGCTTCGCCGGCATGCTGCTCGGCTCGCTCGCGTTCCGCAGCTTCGAGCGGCCCGCCACGCACACGACCTGAGTTGCTGGCCGGGCTCGTCCTCGCCTATCTCGCCGCGTCGGCCGCGCTCGGCTTCTACGCGGCCACGCGGGTGCGCGGAAGCGCCGATTTCGCGCTCGCGGGCGGGCGCTTCGGCTCGCTCGTCGTCGCCGCCACGGTCTTCGCGACCTGGTTCGGCGCCGAGACGGTGCTGGGCATCCCGGCCACGTTCCTCAAGGAGGGCCTGCGCGGCATCGCCGCGGACCCGTTCTCGGCCACGGCGTGCCTGCTGCTGGTGGCGCTGGTCTTCGCCCGTCCGTTGCATCGCCTGAAGGGCCTCACGCTGGGCGACTTCTTTCGCGAGCGCTTCGGCCGCCCCACGGAGATCGCGCTCACGCTGTGCATCGCCTACTCGTACCTCGGATGGGTCGCGGGCCAGTTCGTGGCCCTCGGGCTCGCCTTCGAGGTGCTCTCCCACGGCGCGATCCCGCTCGACGCCGGCATCGCCCTCGGCGGCGTCATCGTGATCGCCTACACCGCGGCGGGCGGCATGTGGTCCGTCGCGATCACCGATTTCTTCCAGGCGATCGTGATCATCGCGGGCCTGGCCTACGTGGCGTTCGTCGTGGGAGGGCTCGCCGGCGGCCCGGCGAGCGTGATGGCGGAGGCGGCGTCGAACGAGCGCTTGCGCTTCCTGCCCGGCGCGTCGCCGCATGCGGTGCTCGCATGGATCAGCGCCTGCCTCGTGGTCGTCCTGGGCTCCGTGCCGCAACAGGATGTGCTGCAGCGGGTGAAGAGCGCGCGCGGCGAGCGCCAGGCCGTGCGCGGCTCGGCGGCGGGCGGGCTTCTCTACTTCGCCGTGGCGTTCGTGCCCATCTTCCTCGCGTGCGCCGCCGCGCGCATCGATCCCGCGCTCGTGGCGGAGCTCGCCGCGCGCGACCCGCAGCTCATCCTGCCCACCGTGATCCTGCAGCGCACGCCGCTCGCGGTGCAGGCGCTCTTCTTCGGCGCGCTGCTCTCGGCGATCCTCTCCACCGCGGGAGGCGCGCTGCTGGCGCCCGCGGTCACGCTCGCGGAGAACGTGGTGCGCCCGCTCGCGCGGGTGCGCGACGAGCGTGCGCTGCTGTGGACCCTGCGCCTCACCGTGGTCGCGTTGGGCTTCGCCGTGCTCGCCATGGCGCTCGCCTCCAACCATTCGATCTACGACCTCGTGAACGACTCGGGCAAGGTCGTGCTCGTGTCCTCGTTCGTGCCGCTCGCCGCGGGGCTCTTCTGGAAGAAGGCGGCGCGGCGTGGCGCGCACGCCTCCATCGTGCTGGGGCTCGCGACCTGGATCGCGCTCGAGGCGGCCGCGCCCGAGGCGACCGTCCCGCCGGCGCTGGCCGGCCTCGCGGCGAGCCTGCTCGGCATGGTCCTGGGGTCGCTGGGCGCCCGCCCGGCCGCCTGACCGGCCGCCCGGACCCGTTCAGCCCGCCTTTTCCGCATTTCGTCGCTTTCCGCTGTCGGGCCCCGGCGGCGCTCCTTAAGGTGGCGTCCATGCCGTGACGCGTATCGCGCCGCGGTGGCCATAAGGAGAACATGCATGTCCGCCTATCGTTTCGCGAAGCTTCCGAGCAACGGGTCCGTCGCCGCCGCGGTCACCCTCGTCGTGAGCGGCTGGTTCACGGTCGCCGCCGCCGCGATGTTCGCCGACGGTGCTACGCCCGCCACGCAGGAGCCGCAGCGAGCCGTGCTCATGGAGGAAGCCGCCCCCGCCTCGCCCACGCCGCTGCCGGTCGCCGCGGCCGCGCCCGAAGCGCGCGAGAAGATCGTGGTCGAGGCCCGGCGGCTGGTGGCGGTGCCGGCGGCTTACGAGAAGATCGTGGTGGAGGCCGTGCGCGAGCACGCCTGACGCTGAGGTCTGACCCCCGGATTGCGCGTTTCGTCGCACGAACTTTGATTTGGCGGCCCCCGTTCGGTAACTTGGCGGCGTGATCGCCCACGCCCACCTGCTCGAGGGACTGACCGTCCGGCGCGTCCTGTACGTCACCGCCATCTGCGCGGCGGCGGTCGGGGCGGTCGTCTGGATCTTCCTCAACACCTACCTGGACCTGCTCGTGACCGCGCTCTGCGTGGGCTACACGAGCATGATCCTCTTCACCATCGCCGGGAACGTGCGCACGGCGCGCGTGCCGCGCGAGGCGATGCAGATGCTCGCGGTGGTCGCGGGATCCGTGCTCGGCACGCTGCTCGCCGGCCTCGTGAAGGGCCGCAGCCTCTCGGGGATGTTCACCGAGCGCCTCTCGGGGGTCGCGATCAGCATGGGGCTCGGGATCGGCTTCGGGTGCGTGGCCGTGGCCGCGGTGATCCTGCGCGAGAAATCGGCGCGCGACCAGGCGCGCATCTCGCGCGCGGAATCGGAGCGCCACCGCCTGGAGAAGAACGTCCTCGAGGCGCGCCTCCAGCTCATGCAGGCGCAGGTCGAGCCGCACTTCCTCTTCAACACGCTGGCCAACGTCCAGCACCTGGTGGAGACCGACCCGGGCGCGGCTTCGGGGATGCTGGAAAGCCTGATCCAGTACCTGCGCGCGGCATTGCCGCAGATGCGCGAGGGCACCACCAACCTCGGGCGCGAGATCGACATGGCGCAGGCCTTCCTCGAGATCCATCGCGTGCGCATGGGCTCGCGCATGCAGTTCGCGATCGACGTCCCGGCCGGGCTGCGCGAGCGCCCGTTCCCGCCGATGATGCTGATCTCGCTCGTCGAGAACGCGGTGAAGCATGGCGTCGACCCGTGCTGCGAATGCGGCATGATCACCCTCCGCGCGGCCGAGAGCGACGGGCGCCTGCGCGTCGAGGTCTCCGACACGGGCGAGGGGATCGTGCCGAAGAAGGGAGGCGGCGTGGGGCTTTCGAACATCCGCGAGCGGCTGCATGCGCTCTACGGCGACGACGCCCGCCTCACCCTGGAGGAGAACGCGCCCCATGGCGTGGTGGCCTCGATCGAGGTGCCCGCGCCGGCCGCCGTCGCCGTCGCCGCATGAGCGAGGCCCGCGCGGTCATCGCGGACGACGAGCCGTTGCTGCGCGCGCAGCTGCGCTCGCGCCTCGCGCGGGCCTGGCCCGAGCTCGAGGTGGTGCACGAGATGGAGAACGGGCGCGACATCGAGCGCGTGCTCGAGGCGCACAAGCCGGACCTCTTCTTCCTCGACATCCACATGCCCGGCATGGGCGGCCTCGAGGCCGCGCAGGCGATCGGCGCGCGGGCGCACGTCGTCTTCGTGACCGCCTACGACGAGTATGCGGTCGAGGCGTTCGAGCGCGGCGCGGTGGACTACGTGCTCAAGCCCTTCAACGAGCTGAGGCTCGCGAAGACGGTGCAGCGCCTGCGCGAGAGGCTGGGATCGCGCCCGCCGGAGCTGGAGAGCCTCATGGAATCGCTGGCCGCCCGGCTCGCGCCGGCGCGCGCCGAGCACCTGCGTTGGATCAAGGCGTCCATGGGCTCCAACGTGCGCCTGATCCCGGTCGAGGAAGTGCTCTTCTTCCAGTCGGACGAGAAGTACACCCGCGTGGTCACGCGCGAGGGCGAGTCGCTCATCCGCAAGCCCATCCGCGAGCTGCTCGAGGAGCTCGACCCGGCGAAATTCTGGCAGGTGCACCGCGCGACGATCGTGAACGTGGACCACATCGCCTCGGTCAAGCGCGGGCTCAAGGACCAGGCGGAGATCGCGCTCAGGGGCAGCGAGGAGACCCTCGTCGTCTCGCGGGCGTTCACCCACCTCTTCAAGCAAATGTAAATTACCCGTCCATACCGCGGGTTCTGCACTCCGTCGCGCGCACCGTGCCACGGGCCGTGACCATCGGCGACAATCGGGACCGATGAAGCGCCTTTCCGACCTCCTGCACCACACGCCGTGGTGGCTGCTCCTCGTGTGCGGCCTCGCCACGGCGCTCGCGCTCGTGGTCTTCGCGACCCCCTTCCAGATCATCCGCCTGGAGCACGCGGCGTCCACGCCGGAGCAGAAGCGGGCGATCAAGCGCGAGATCGACCTCGCGTTCTCCGAGGGCCTGGTGGACGTGGCGGGCACGGTGCTGCGCGAGATGCGGGACCGCTCCCGGGACCCGGCCCGGCAGAAGGAGCTGGACGCGGCGCTCGAGGACATCGAGACGGCGCGCGAGAGCCTGCGCGAGGCGGGCGCCGAGGCGCAGCGCGCCAAGCGCGAGGCCTCGCAGGGCGTGGCCGATGCCATCCGCGAGGCGCACGACGCGATCGAGCAGGCGCACCGCGAGGCGTCCAGCGCGATGAAGGACGAGCCCGAGCGCGAGCGCGTGGAGAAGTCGCTGCAGGATTCGCTCAAGGCCGCGGAGGAGGCTGCCCGGGAGGCGAAGAAGGCGGGGACTTCCACGCCGCCCCCGCCGCCGCGCATCGTGATCAAGAAGGGCGATGGCTCGAAGCCGCTGGTCGAGCTGCAGGTGGATGCGCCCGGCACGCCGGCGGCCCCGCTGCCGCCCGACGTGAAGCGGGACATCCGGCGCAAGCTCACCACCGACCTCTGGCGCATCGGCGTGGGCACGGGCCTGCTGCTGATCCTGCTGCCGCTCTTCATCCTCGCCGTGGTCTCCAAGTTCTTCATCGACCGCTCGCGCGCCTCGCAGAAGGTCGCCGAGGCGAAGAAGCGCGAGGCCGAGTACCACCGGATGAGCCGGCAGGTCACGGAGGCGAAGCTCGCGGCGCTGCAGGCGCAGGTCGAGCCGCACTTCCTCTACAACACCCTCGCGAGCGTGCAGGCGCTCACCGAGGTGGACCCGCGCAAGGCGAGCGAGATGACGGGGCACCTCATCCAGTACCTGCGCAACGCCCTGCCGAAGATGCGCGAGTCCGTCTCCACGGTCGGCCAGGAGGTGGAGCTCGCGCGCGCTTATCTCAACATCCTGCAGATGCGCATGGGCAAGCGCCTCGCGTTCGACATCGAGGTCGCGCCCGGCCTGGAGGAGGCGCCGTTCCCGCCGCTCATGCTGCCGTCGCTCGTGGAGAACGCCATCAAGCACGGGCTCGAGCCCTTGCGCGAAGGCGGTCGCGTCTCGATCGCCGTCACCGAGGCCGGGGGACGCCTGCGCGCGAGCGTCGCGGACACCGGGCGCGGCTTCGGCGAGACGCTCGGCGCGGGCGTGGGCCTCGCCAACGTTCGCGAGCGCCTGGCCGCGCTCTATGGCGGTGCGGGCAAGCTCACGCTGGAAGCGAACGCGCCGCAGGGCGTGGTCGCGACGATCGAGATTCCGCGCAAGGCTCCTTCCGCCGAGGCGGGGCAGGCGTCGCTCGCGGCGTCATCGGCGCAGGCCGCGGCGTCGCAGCCCGCTCGCACCGCCGCGCCGCCCCCGAACGGTGGCGCGCCCGGCGCGGATCCGGCTGCGCCCATGTCCTCGATGCCGCCCCCGACGCGCTCGCAGCGCGTGCTGTCCGGCCTGGGTGGGGCCGAACGCGCCTGGCGCAAGGGCCTCACTTACACGTTCATGGTGCTGGTCGGCGTGGCAGGCGTGCTGGCGCTGCTCGCGGCGATCGGGCTCCTCACCGGCACGCTGCACATGAAGATGGGCCAGCAGATGATGGGCAACGCCGCGGGCGCCTTCCTCGGCACGGCGGGGATCGCCATCGCGTTCGTGGTCGCGGTCATCGCGCTTGCGATCGTGGTCGCCGTGATCTACGGCCTCGGGTTCCTGCTCATCGCGGTGCTGATCGTCCTCATCGCGAGCGTCCTGATCGCGATCTTTCCCGTGCTCGCGCCGTTCATCCTGCTGGCGCTCCTCATCGGCTGGCTCGTGCGCCGCGCGAACCGCCGCGCCACCACGCTAGAATCGCCCGATGCCCACCGCCATCCTGGCTGAGGACGAGCCGATCCTGCGCGCGCAGCTCGAGGCCAAGCTGCGCAAGCTCTGGCCCGAGCTCGAGATCATCGCGGCCGTCGAGGACGGGGCCGCGGCCCTCGAGGCGCTCGAGGAGCGCACGCCCGACCTGATGTTCCTCGACATCCAGATGCCGGAGATGACGGGCCTCGAGGTCGCGCGCCACGTCGGCAGCCGCAGCCACGTCGTGTTCGTGACGGCCTATGACGAGTACGCGATCCAGGCCTTCGAGACCGGCGCCGTGGATTACGTGCTCAAGCCCGCGACCGACGAGCGCCTGGCGCTCACCATCGAGCGCCTCAAGGGCAAGGTGGCGACACCGGCGCCCGATTTGGGCGCGCTCCTCGCCCGGCTCTCGCAACAGGTGAACCCGAAGCGCGAGCGCCTGCAGTGGATCAAGGCCACCATCGGGCAGAACCTGCGGCTCATCCCCGTGGGCGACGTGCTCTTCTTCCAGTCGGACGAGAAGTACACGCGCGTGGTGACGAAGGAGACCGAGGCGCTCATCAAGACGCCGATCCGGGAGCTGCTCGACGGCCTCGATCCCGAGGCGTTCTGGCAGATCCACCGCTCGACGATCGTGAATGCCAATGCCATCGACAGCGTCACGCGCGACTTCCGTGGCCAGGCGCACGTGAAGGTGAAGGACCACGGGGAGACGCTCGTCGTCTCGCGCATCTATTCGCACCTGTTCAAGCAGATGTAAGGGCCGGCCTGCGATAATGGCGGCATCCCCGGGAGGCCCGCCTTGATCTACCAGCTCGACGACCGCAAGCCGGTCCTGAAGGGCGACAACTTCGTCGCCGACAATGCCGCCGTGATCGGCTCCGTGGTGCTCGAGAAGGGTGCCAGCGTGTGGTGGAACGTCACCATCCGCGGCGACAACGACGTGATCACGCTCGGCGAGAACGTGAACATCCAGGACAACTCCGTGCTGCACACCGACGGCGGCGTGCCGCTGGTCCTCGAGCGCAACGTGAGCGTGGGGCACCTCGTGATGCTGCACGGCTGCACGATCCGCGAGAATTCGCTGATCGGCATCGGCGCCATCATCCTCAACAAGGCGGTGATCGGGAAGAACTGCCTCATCGGCGCGGGCGCGCTGGTGACCGAGGGCAAGGTGATTCCCGACGGCTCGCTCGTGCTCGGCTCGCCCGGCAAGGTCGTGCGCAGCCTCACGCCCGAGGAGATCGCGACCAACACGTGGATCGCGGACCACTACGTCGAGCGCGCCGCCACGTACAACAAGGGACTCAAGCCGCTGCGATGAGCGGTGCCCCCGCGCGCGGCCCTGGCCGCTACCGCGGCACCGTCGCGGTGTGGCTGCTGCTGATCGCGTACGCGAGCCTCTACCCGTTCGAGCCGTTGCGCCTGCCTTCCGCGGATGCGGTCCTCGGCATGTTCCAGCGCCCGCGCTACGTCGTCGCGTCGGACATCATCTGGAACGTGATGGCCTACATGCCGCTGGGCCTCCTCGTGCGCCTGCATCTCGCCGACCACGGAGCCGCGCGGCCGAACCTGCAGGCGACGCTCTTCGCCGCCGCGTGGAGCTTCGCGATGGAGACGTGCCAGCTCTTCCTGCCGAATCGCGTGGCGTCGATCTACGACGTCGCCGCGAATGCGGCCGGGGCGGCGCTCGGCGCGGCGGTGTTCTTCGAGCCCTTTCACCTGGCGGTCACGCGCCCGCTCGCGCAGCTGCGCGAGCGCTGGCTCATCGGAGGTGCGCGCGGCGATGCGGGGCTCATGCTGGTCGTTCTGTGGATGGTCGCGCAACTGAATCCCGCGCTGCCCTTCTTCGGCGCCGGCAACCTCGTCGATGCCGCGGCGGCGGACCCCGCCGCGCAGGATGCGAGCGTGCTGCCGTGGGTCGCGGTCGCGCTTTCGACGTGCGGCTTCGGCCTCTTCCTCTCGACGCTCGCGCGCACGGGAGAGGGCAGCCTGCGCGCCACGGTCGTGCTGCTGTCGGTCGCGCTGTGGCTCAAGTTCCTCGGCGCGTCGCTCGCGCTCCAGCCGGGGTTCTCGGAGCGATGGGTGAGCGGCGGGCGCATCGCGGGCATCGCCGCCGGGCTCCTCGCCTTCGCGCTGCTGCGCCGCATGCCGCGCGCGGGCCGCGTCTATCTCGCGATCATCGTGCTGATGGCCGGGGACCTGCTCTCGAAGATCTTCGGGGCCTACAGCAGCCTCGACGATTTCCTGCGCCTCTTCCGCTGGCCGCACGGGCAGCTCGCGAGCTTCGCGACGCTCACGCGCTTCATCCACGAACTTTGGCCGCTCGCGGCACTCGTATTCCTCATCGCCCTCTTCCTCCACGAGCGCCGCGCGGCGCGCGAGGGCTAGAATGGCGGCCTTTGCCGCCGCTTCGCCATGAGCTTCTACAAGCACCACGTCTTCTTCTGCCTCAACAAGCGCGACGCGCCGGAGAACTGCTGCGCCTGCCACGGCTCGGAGAAGATGCAGGAATACGCCAAGAAGCGCGTGAAGGAGCTCAAGCTCTCCGGTCCGGGCCGGGTGCGCATCAACAAGGCCGGGTGCCTCGACCGCTGCGAGCTGGGCCCCGTGATGGTCGTGTATCCCGAGGAGGTCTGGTACACCTACGTGGACCAGCAGGACATCGACGAGATCATCGAGGAGCACCTGGTGAACGGGCGCCCGGTCGAGCGCCTGCGCATCTGATGGCGGCATCGTCGCGCCAGAGCGTGGCCGGTGCCGCGGGCGCCATCGAGATCGCGTGGACCGCGCCTGCGGATGCCATCGCGGTCGCCGTGATCGCGCATCCGCATCCGCTTTTCGGCGGCACCATGGACAACAAGGTCGTGACGACGGTCGCCCGCGCGTTCGCCGACGCGGGCGCCGCGACCTTTCGCTTCAACTTCCGCGGCGTGGGTGCCACCGAGGGCGCGCACGACGAGGGCCGCGGCGAGACCGCCGACATGCTGCGCGTGATCGAGCATGCGCGCTCGAGCCATGGGGGCTTGCCGTTGTGGCTCGCCGGATTTTCCTTCGGCGGGGCAGTCGCGGTGCGCGCGGCGGCCACCGCCGATTTCGCGCAGCTCGTGCTCGTGGCGCCGGGCTTTCGCCGCATCACGGGGGACGGCATGGGGGTCGCACCGGACCCCGACGACCCGAATCTCGGCGCGCCGGGCCGGCACACGGCGGCGAACACGCTCGTGGTCCATGGCGACCTCGACGAGACGGTGCCGCTCGCCGATTCCCTCGCCTGGGCCACGCCGCGCGAGGTGCCGGTCGCGGTCGTCCCCGGCGGCGAGCATTTCTTCCACCGCAAGCTGCACGTGCTGCGCGAGATCGTCGCGCGCTGGGTGCGATGAAGCGCGGGTCTCGAGGCGGCGCTATGCGATCTTCGAAAGATCCGCGCGGACGGCGCTGCGCGCCGGGGTGACGACGGGGCGGGCGGGCAGCGGCTCGCCGGCCGCGCCCGGCGTCTCGAGCTGCGAGAGGAGCTTCTCGTAGCGATCGACCATCGCGCGCTCGGAGAGCTGGAGCTCGACCCGCTCCCGCGCGTTCGCGCCCATCGCAGCCCGGACCCCGGGTTTCGCGAGCACCGCCAGGTGCTCCACGAGCGCGGGCGTATCTCCCACGGGGAAGAGGAAGCCTTCGCGTCCGGGGCGGATGATCTCGGCCGCACCGCCCACCTCCGAGTGCACGACGGGCTTCCCCATCGCCATGCCCTCGAGCGCCGCGAGCGAGAGCGCCTCGGCGAAGCTCGTGAGCACCATGGTGTCGGCGGCCGCGACGAAGGGGCGCACGTCGCGCTGGAAGCCGGTGATGATGACGTGGCCGTCGATCCCGAGCGCACGCGCACGCGCCTCGACCGCGCCGCGCGTGGGGCCGTCGCCGATCAGGAGCGCCCGGGCGGGAATGCCGCGGCGGCGCAGGGCCGCGACCGCATCCACGAGCTGCACGTGGTTCTTCTCCGGCCGCAGCACCGCGGAGAGGCCGACGACGTAGTCGCGCTCGTCCAGGCCGAGCTGCGCGCGCGCGGCCGCGCGCACCGCTTCGCTCGCGGGCTTCCAGTGGCCGGTGTCGACGCCGTTGTGGATGATCTCGTTGCGGCGCCCGCGCACGAGGCGCGGATGCCAGTGGCGGCGCTGGGCTTCGCACACGTACACGACGCAGTCCGCGTTCCAGAAGAACGGGCGGTAGTACACCATCTGCACGTGCTCCTTGGCCGTGCTCACGAACGTCGTGTGCCACACGACCGCGAGCGGCGCGCGCGATCCCGCGAGGCGCCGTGCGAGCGACGCATAGAGCATCGCGTACTGGTTCGCCGCGAGGATGGACGTCGGCTGCTCGCGCTCGATGAGGGATGCGAGCCGGCGCACGGCGGAAGGATCGAAATAGCGCGCGGCGTGCAGGCACTCGACGCTCGTCGCGTTGCGCAAGCGCTCGAGCTGGCTCGGGTCGTTCTTCACGTACACCGCGTGGCACTCGTGGCCGCGCTCCGCGAGCCGGTTCACCAGCGTGATCGTGTGCCGCTCGGCGCCGCCGTGCACCAGCGAGCCGGTCATGAACAGCGTCTTCAAATGCCACCCCTTCGCGGGAAATCGCCCGTGATGAAGGTGCATTGAACGGGACGCGTGTGACCCGCGTTCGGCGCGGGCTAGTCCATCCGGACCATGTCTTTCGCGGGCCGGAATGGCCGCGACCCGGCGCTCTTCAGTCGAGCGACTTCCCGGCCGCCTTCGCCCGGGAGACCTCGTCGGCGAGCTCCTTGCCGCTCTTGTAGTGCGGCACCCGGAAGACGAGCCGCTTCACGCGCTGCACGAGCGCGTTGGAGCCGGTGACTTCGCCGTCCCAGTACTGGTGCGCGAGCTTCATGTTGCGCGGGACGTCGAGCATGAACGCATCCTTCGAGCCCTGGCCGCCGAAGATGTAGAGCTTGCCGTCGAAGATCTTCCACGTGTCCGCGTCGCCGCCCCAGGGGATGGCGTACGCGATGCCGTTGGCGCAGTAGCCGCCGAACTGCGGGATGTACTTCGCCGGCTCGCGGTCGAACATCGCCTTGTGCTCCGGGGTGGCGAAGCGGAAGGTGACCTCGTCGTAGACCGTCTTGATCGCGGGATCGCCCTTGCGCGGCGCGCCGTCGGTGAAGTAGTTCACCACGTCGTAGCCGAAGAGCATGAGGTGCTTGTCCTCGCCCTCCGAGACGGCGTTCACGGGCGAGAGGCCCTTGCCCGGGCTCTGCGTCACCAGCGGCGCGCAGCCGGGCAGCACGAGGAGCGTCACGAAGGCGTACGAGGCGATGCGGGGAAAGGCCATGCGACCTCCGCGAGCTAGCGTTGGGTGAGGGCGGTGGGATGAGCGGGCAGTTGTGCCACCTCGCCCACGACGATCGAGGGGGTCAGCACTTCCGGCAGCAGGCGCGGGGCGGGCTGCCCGGGAACGTACAGCGCATATACGGGCACGGCATTGCGGCCGAGCTCGGCGAGTGTGCGCGTGATGCGCGGATCCTGGCGCGTCCAGTCGGCTCGCAGCGTCACGATGCCGCGATCGGCGAAGGCCTTCGCCACGTCGGCGCTGCCGAGCGCCACGCGCTTGTTCACCTGGCACGTGACGCACCACGCGGCGGTGAAGTCCACGAACACCGGCGTGCCGCGCGCCGTGAGCTCCGCCACCTTCTGCGGCGACCATGCCTGCCACGCGAGCCCGCCTTCCTCGTGCGCATTCGCGGGGGCGGCCGAGGGCCACGCGACGGCGAGCCCCACGCCGGCGAGCAGGATCGCGAGCGCGGGTTGCCAGCGCCGCCCCGCGTGCGCCCAGCGGCCGTAGAACCACGCCGCCATCGCGATCAGCACGAGGCCCGCGAGGAGCGCCAGCACCGCGTCGTTCGAGGCCTGCGCGCCGAGCACCCACGCGAGCCACGCGACGGTGCCGTAGAGCGGGAAGGCGAGCACCTGCTTGAAGGTTTCCATCCAGGCGCCGGGCCGGGGCAGGCGCTTCAGCATCGCGGGGAAGAACGAGAGTGCCAGCACCGGGAGCGCCATGCCCGCCCCGACCATCATGAAGACGGCGAGTGCCACGGCCGCATCCTGCGCGAGCGTGAAGCCCACGGCCGCGCCCATGAACGGGGCCGTGCACGGCGTCGCGACCACCGTCGCCAGCACGCCGGAGAGGAAGGCGTCGGCATAGCGGCCGCGCGCGCTGATGTTGCCGGTGAGCGATTGGGCGAACGCGCCCCACTCGAAGACGCCGGAGAGGTTGAGGGCCAGCACGAAGAAGAGCGCGGCGAGGAGCGTCACGAACGCGGGCGACTGGAGCTGGAAGCCCCACCCGAGCTGGCTGCCGCCCGCGCGCAGCGTGAGCATGACCGTCGCGAGCACCAGGAACGAGGCGAGCACGCCGGCGGCATAGACCAGGCCCTGCATGCGCATCGCGCGCGTCTCGCCGTGCGCGTGCTGCACGAAGCCGATCACCTTGATGCCCAGCACGGGGAAGACGCACGGCATGAGGTTCAGCAGGATGCCGCCGAGGAACGCGAACGCGAGGGCGGCCCAGGTCCCGCCGTGGATCGTGCCGCCGATCGAGTCCGTGGTGGCACCGGCGGGTGCCGCGAGCGCGACGCGCTCGCCCACGGGGGCCGCGATCTCGAGCGCCTTGCGCCCCTCGAGCCCGGGCCAGCCCGCATCGGCGACGGCGACACCCTTCACCTCGCCCACGTCCTTGAG
>Ga0157372_10001160_pt1 | contig 28507 bp, 17 predicted proteins | sample C55metaG_FD_115307 | JGI IMG/M metagenome (GOLD analysis project Ga0157372, IMG submission 115307) | Corn rhizosphere microbial communities from Kellogg Biological Station, Michigan, USA - C5-5 metaG | ecosystem: Host-associated > Plants > Roots > Rhizosphere > Soil | place: USA: Michigan...
GGCTAAAATGGTAACGGTGTTGGTGTCGTCCGGACTTCTGAACGCATATAAGTCCGTATTGTCCGCCAGCGGATCGTTTGCGATCAGCGGCGCTTCCCTGTGGCTGGATGCTTCCACGGAGGATCTCTGAGAATCCCAAACGCCAAGCGTGACCGCGGTTGCGATAACGCCTGTAACGGTGAGGACTGCTTTGGTAGTTTTTCTCATTATTGATACAGGTTTGTTTGTTTACTTCAGTTTGCTGTCGCCCAATCAGTTCATATTTCCTATAAACTAACAATAACCTACGATAAAAATGAGTGGCCGGATTTAGGGCTGGGGAAAGAAATCAGATTGAGTCTCAGTAGCTTGGAAATAAAATTGTTATAAGGTCACTTCGAGTGCGAAGCATATCGAGAAGTAGACCAGTTCTCGATACTTCGCCAAAAGGGGCGAAACTCGAACTGACATACTTTATTGAATGCTGCTCCATTTCCTTTCGGAAGAAGAGGACGTTAGAATATAAGTGGCTTTGCCGATCAGGTGATCTTCAGGAATAAATCCCCAGTAACGCGAATCCACGGAATTATTCCTGTTATCGCCCATTGCAAAATAATAATCCATCTTAAAGGTATAGGTTACGCGGTATTGCTCATTGATGAACACAGAGTCATTGGAAGTGCGCAATGTGTTGTGCTCGCAGTGCTCGATGATCCTCCTGTACAAAATAAGGTTTCGCCTGTTCAGCACAATGGAAGCCCCCGCTGCCGGTATATACAGCGGCCCGAAATGATCGGGGTTCCATTTGATGAACGACGAGTTCGGGAAGAATTTCGGGCTGTATGCGCTGCTGTCGTAAAAAGGCTGAACGGGAGCGGTGCATTCACCGGTTGTTGCTTGCGGTGGCAGCATGGGCCTTATGGCTACCTTAACGATCCCGTCAACGATGCTGAGCGTATCGCCCGGAATTCCCACGCAGCGCTTCACATAGCCTTTGCGGTGATCCACCGGAAGATCGTCTTCCAGCGGGAAATTGAACACGATCACATCATTCCGCTGCACGTCTGAAAATCCCGGCATGCGCATGTAGGGCAATTGCCAGTCGATATAGGTATTACCGGAAGGAAGAGAAAGCGGCGTCAGCGGGATCCTCGCGCCGTAAGCCAGCTTGTTCACAAGGATCATGTCGCCCTCCATCAGCGTTGGCTGCATGGAAGCGGTCGGGATCATAAATGGTTGAAACAGGAAGATGCGCGAAACGATCCAGAGAAGGAATGCCCAGAAAATGATCTTTGCCGCTTTGCGTATATAGTCAGTCAACACTATTTGTTTGAAGTGATAAATCCATAAACGAAAGATCGGGGAAAACGGATTTTATCCCAGCGAATGCAGCAGCAGCTTCAGCTCCTCGCTTTTATCGGGGTATCCGAGCTTTTCATACGAAGATACCAGGTTCCTCAGCAGCCTCTTAATGATCTCGAGGTTGGAGCAGGGCTCATAAAAGCTCGCGAGCGGCTCCAGCTTCAGCTGGCGTAAGAATGCATCGATCTCTTTCCGCCCGAATACCGCGCCTTTGCTGAAGGGATTGATGTAAAACAATACATTGCTGTTGCTGTCGTCGATCATCTCCGGCAATACATCGTGATCGGCATTGGTGTAGCACAAAATGAAGTGCTCCGGGAGGTTCACCCCGTAGATCGGGATGTCCAGCGTTTGGGCAAGAATGGTATAAATGATCGAGAGCAGTAAAGGATTTCCCTTTTTGCTCTCCAGCACATTGTTGATATAGGAATTCTGCGGCGCGTGATAATTGGTGGTATTGCCGCTGAAATTATGCACATCAAATAAGATATGGTTGATGATCTTCACCTTTTCAAGGGCCGTCAGCTCATCATTCAGCTCCAGCCAGATGTCCTGCTTGATCTGGTTGATCTGCTTTTTCACTTTTTCAAAGTCAACATCAGGATATTGGTAGCGTGCCACCAGCAGGGCGCCGTCGAGCAGGTTCTGGTTATCGGGCGAGGCCCATTTTTTCAGCTCATTGGCGATCAGGTCGAACTGGATCTTATGGATGATGTTTTCGATCCGGTTCTGGATCAGGGTATCGAAACAGTGTTCCCAGGCGGCTTCCAGCTCGGGTATGACCATTGGCCCCATTGAAAGGAGCTTTGTGCTTATTTCCTGGTAAACGGATTCATCCGGGTCGTCAAGTAAGCTGATAAGCGCATTAAGCTCCTGTTTATTCATATTGGGAAACTGTTTCCACAAAAATAGATGCAGGATCTGGGGTATTTGTCGGGCCCCCTCAGAAGATTTCAACCTTACTTTGTTAATCTCTCCAGGACAAGCTGTATTAATTGCTCCACCGCTGCATGGTAATTCTTGCTGTATTGTTTGGCCACCCTGTTGGCTATTATAGCACAAACAGTGCAAGTTTCGTGCCCGAGGAGGGCTCCCAGCCCGTACAGCGCCGAGGTTTCCATCTCAAAATTGGTGATGCGCGTACCGTTGAAATTAAAGTCGGTGAGCTGCTGGTTAAAATCCTCCACCCAGGGTGTAAGCCTCAGCTTCCTTCCCTGCGGGCCGTAAAAGCCCGGGGCGGTGGCGGTGATGCCCTGCGTTAAGCCGGCGCCTACTTTCCCGATCAGTGTTTCCGAGCCTTTCACGGCATAGGGATAAGGCAGGTTCTTGTGCCAGTTGGTCTGTTTGATGAAGGCTTCCGATACCGCATTGTCATTTACAGCCGGCAGGTCCAGGTAATAGTTCAGGAGCCCGTCGAAGCCAAGGCCGTATTTCGATACCACGAAGCTGTCGACAGCAATATCCTGTTGCAGTGCGCCGGAAGTGCCGATGCGTACTATGTTCAGCTTCGTATGCTTTTCCTTTACAAGCCTTGTCTTCAGGTCGATGTTCACCGCGGCATCCAGCTCATTGATCAATATATCGATGTTGTCGGTGCCGATCCCCGACGACATCACCATTACGCGCTTTCCGCCAAAAGTACCGCCATGCGTGATGAACTCACGGTTCTGGATCTTAAAGTCGACCGAGTCAAAATACCTCGAAACGGTCTCCACCCGTCCCTGGTCGCCCACAATGATAATGTTTTCGGCGATGTGCTCAGGGAGGAGCTGCAGGTGGTACACGCTGCCGTTGGCGTTCAGGATCAGTTCGGTTTCAGGTATGATAGCGCTCATGGTCAAAGGTTAAAATAAGGGGGCGGGGATTTGTTAAATATTAAATAAATGGTTTAATTTGTATAGCACCCACGCCCCAAAAGTATTTAAAATTTATGATTCAATCCACCAATAAAATACTGGTCCCGATCGATTTTTCCGAGCAGTCGCTTGTCGCCCTCGAGCAATCCTACAACCTTGCCCGCGAATACCATGCGGAGATCACGCTGCTTCACGTGATCGAAGAGGCGGGCATGCTCGCTAAATTTTTTTCGAAAGAGCAGCACGAGGATGTACGCAAAAATGTGCAGGAGCAGCTTGATAAGCTCGCGATTGAAACAGGCACCAAAACAAAGCTTCCCATCAATACGCTGATCGCGAAAGGTTCGGTATACGAAAAAGTGAACGAGGTGGCGGAGCTCATCAATGCCAGCATGATCGTGATGGGCACCAACGGCGACCAGGGACTGAAAAAGAAATTCATCGGATCCAACGCGCTTCGCGTGGTAAGGGAATCAAAGATCCCGGTGATCACCATTAAAGGAAAGCATCACCGCCAGGGATGTAAAAATATTGTATTGCCGCTCGACCTTTCAAAGGAAACGCGCGAAAAGGTAAGCAAGGCCATCGAGCTTTCAAAGCTGTTTGGCGGCGCTACCGTGCGTGTTGTTTCTGTGCTCTTCACTACGGATGAATTTGTGGTGAACCGCATTACGCGGCAGCTCGGACAGGTAAAAGCCTTCCTTGAGAAAGAGCACATCGAATGTTCCGCGGAGATTATCAAAGGCATCAAGGGAGAGGAAACGCTCGCGCAGAACATCCTCGAATATGCACACAAGGTGGAAGGCGACCTGATCATGATCATGACGCAGCAGGAAGTTGATTTCACGCAGTATTTCATCGGCTCCTCCGCGCAGGAGATCATCAACCATTCCACTATCCCGGTGCTGAGCATCAGGCCTGTGGAACGCAAGGATACCACCGTGTTCCCGAATCCATATTAAAAACAAACCATCACTGAATATTAAAACCAACCTATGAAAACGTTCAATCCCAAAAAGATCCTGATCCCGATCGATTTTTCCGAAACCTCCTTCATTGCCATCGGGCATGGAGCGGTAACCGCGCAGCTGTTTAACGCAGAGCTTATCTTACTGCACGTGGTGGAAAAGCATTGGGAAAAGTTTGCCGTAGTGGCGCCTGAGCTGAGAGTGGAAGCTCCCGGCGATCTTGTTAACTCAATTGAAAAACGACTGGAAGAAGCTGCTGCCGATGTGCTCGCCAAATACGGTGTTAAATCCACCTGCATCACTTCCGACGGAAATATCTTCAGCGAGATCATCGCAGTGTCGCAGGAGCATAATGTAGACCTCATCGTCATGGGAACGCATGGCACATCAGGCATTGTAGAGTTCTTCGTGGGAAGCAACACGTATAAAGTTGTAACCGAGTCGGCCTGCCCTGTTCTTTCTGTCCGCGCTTATGCCAATAAGGTTGGCTTCAGGAACATTGTATTGCCGATCGATGATTCCGCACATTCACGTCAGAAAGTAAATCATGCAGTGGTGCTCGCGAAGCATTTCGGTGCTACGATCCACATCCTCGGTTTGGCCGATTCAACGGATCAGGGTGAGCTGAAGATGTTTGAGTTCAAGCTCGAGCAGATCGCCGAATACCTGAAAAAATGCAACATTCCATACACACAAAAAACGATCAACGGCGGGAACCAGGCGAAGGTATCGTATGATTTTGCGAAATCGGTGGATGCCGACCTGATCGTGATCATGACCGACCAGGATGAGAACATCACCGGCCGCCTGCTCGGAACTTACGCGCAGCAGGTGGTGAACCATTCGAAGATCCCGGTAATGAGCATTCAGCCGGTGGTTGCGAATGTGCCCTTCGTGTTCCCGTATTAATTTAATTCACCTCGGATACCATAAAAAAATCCCGTACATAACCTGTACGGGATTTCTTTTATAAATGAACCAGGAATTATTCCCTCGTAAACTTCGATGTGATCAGCTTGTTATCGCTGCTGATGGCCTTGATCACGTAAACGCCTTTCGCAAGCACATCCACCGAAAGTGTGTGGCTGGAAACCGGACCGGAATGATACACCACTTCGCCCATCATGTTGTAAATGCTGAGCTCGCTGATGCTCCCCGAAACATCCAGTGAAATTTCCTGCGATGCGGCAGGATTGGGATAAGCAGTAACAACTGTTTCTTCCCCGGTGCTGATCGCGATCGCGTCGCTATAAGTGTAGTCGCCGTTAAAATCAACCTGTTTAAGCCTGTAGTAGTTAATTCCCGGCAGAGGATCGCTGTCGGTAAGATCGTAATTCAGCACGCTGCTTGAATTGCCGTGTCCGTCAACAGTTCCGATGCTTGCAAACGAGCTGGCATCACTTCCTCTTTCCACTTCAAAATAATCGTTATTGGTTTCAGAGGCGGTCGACCAGCTCAGCAGGTTCCCGTCCGGCCCTGCAGTCCCTGTAAAGCTCAGCAGCTCGATGGGTAAAGGGTTCACGGTGGTTGGCCCCACAAATGTGAATGGCATGGCTGTTCCGGTTACGAACACAGGCGTTATGCTTGTATTGATCGTTCCCACGGAAGTGCTGCCTGTGATCGTTCCGGCACCGTGGTCGTTCCATTTGGTTCCCGAATTATTGTACCATTCCCCGATGTGAAGGTCGGCGCTGGAGATGGAGAAAATGCCGCTTCCGCCTGCCGCCGTGGAAACGCCGTTCTCCCAGTACAGCGTAACGGTGGGGGTGCTGGTGCCGGCGGTGCGTGTGAGCGTCCAGTATTCGCGGTAGCTGATATCCGTAATGCCGGTGCCGTATACGGCGCCCACGGCAGTGTGCGGGTTCACATAATTATATTCGGCAGTGTACGCATCCGATACCGCTGAAGAAGCCGTGATCTCGATCCTTGCCCATTTCGAGGTGGGTGACTGGAAATCGCCGGTAGGGAAAATAAAAGCCGTGTTGCCGATCTTCTGGATCGGTCCGTCAACATAACGTGTTGCCAGTCCTCCAGCGGGCGTTACTGCCGAGCCTGCGCCGATAGTGATCAGGTTCACAGAGGTGGTGATCAGCCTGCCGGATGTAAGTGTGAGCTTGCCGGTGGCGCCGGTAATGGAAGTTGCCTGCGACAGTGTTACTCCTCCCGAAGCCGGTGCAACTGTTTGGATCTCGAGGTTATTGGTAATGTTCGTAGGTACCCCGTTTCCAGTCACCTGCGAGGCAGCTGTATTATTATAAAGATAGTATCCTGCGCTGCTGAACGTTCGCGTGCCGGTAACCTGCACAGAGCCGGTAAGCCCCGAGCTGCTGATCCCCAGCGTGTTTTTTGTTTTCAGCTTTGCGAAGTTGTTCAGCGTGAATGTTCCGGTGCCCGTAACATCGGATAAAATGTTCGTTCCAAAATCGATGGTGCCGAACGATGCTGTGCTTGTGCCGTTGATCACTGTTGCCGGGTTATCGGTTGCGCCGCTGCTGGTCAGCAAGGCATACTGCGTAAGGTTTGCCGATAAGATCAGCGATCCGCCGGCATTTACCTGGAAATATTTTCCTTTCAAAATGGTGGAAGGCGAAAGGGTGGAGGTGGAGGCCACGATGAGCGAATAGATATTGTTCGCCTGGAATTCATCGTCGGTTCCGCTGTTGGCTACGCCATCGCCCGATATAGTTACAAGGTTGCTTGCGAAGGGCGTAAAGCTGATGGCCTGCGCAGTTCCGCCGAAGTTCAGCACGAGGCGGTACGATTCATCGCCGAAGGCTGAAAAGCTGCGGTGGTCAAATGTTACAGGCGCCGTAGTGCTGCTGTAAGTGAAATTTCCTTTCAGCAACAAGGTAAAATCCTTGCTTTGGTCGGCGCCATAAGAGCCGGCACCGGTATTGGGCGAGCCCGTTGTTAAAAATGCTGTGTTAAGAACACTTACAGCACCCATGGCGGTGATCGTCCGATTGCCGGTTGAATACAAATTAACTGCATTGGAAAGCTGCAGTTTGGCAGCATTCTGAACGATGAGTGCGGTTGGTGTTCCACTAAGCGTAAAATCAACATCAGGGAAACGCAGCGTGCCCGTGCCGGTGCTGTTTACAGTATACAATCCCTGCGTGCCGAAGCCGGTGCTGCCGAAGTCGGTGGAAACCGTTTGTCCTGCGCAATCCCAATAGATCTGCCCGAAGCTTTGTCCGCCGTTGCCCAGCGTGGTGGCCGTGGTGATCCCGTTCACCTGCACCGTGGAGGTGGCAGCCCATGTTGCAGTGGCCACTTCGCCGCCGTTTGCATTTGCAATGAATACAGAGGTGCCCAGGAAATTCAGTGAAGTGATGTCGGAGTTTGCTGCGATGGCTGTTGTTACATTATTGATGAACTGTCCGCCGCTGTTGAAATTGGCTATTGCCGGGGTTACGCAGGTCCATGCATTGGTGTTTGCCGTAAATGTGCCATCGACCGACCAATCGGTTGCGGCAAACGAATTGTCATCCACTGTAAAGATGGTTCCCGGGTTCAGAATAAAAGTTTTCCCGGATGCAATGCTACAGGTGCCTGAAGCGCCCGTTTGTGTAATATTGAACGGGATCACATGGCCGGTAGTGAAGCCTGTGCTTTCAATGGTCTGCGCTACGCTCCCGTTGATAACGATCGATCCTGTGTTTGCGCCTGTTTTGGAAACTGTTCCGCCGGTATGTGTGAAAGCGCCTCCCACATTCAGAAGGCCGTTGCCGCCGCCTGTTGTTACAGCGCTCGTGGTAAGCTCCAGGCTTCCGGATGAAATAAGGATCCCGCCGTTTGCATTGAGGGTGCCGCTGCATCCCGCTGTTGCCGTTGCCGCGCTCGAGGCGAGATTAATGGTGCCGCCGTTAAGCGTGATCAGCCCGGCTGCATTGTACGTTCCGTTGCCTCCCGCGCCTATCCAGGTGCTGGTCGATAAATTAATAGTGCCGCCGGTAAGGGTTGATATGCCCGATACGGTGAACTGTCCGTTCCCGTTATTTCCCCCTGTGCCCGAAGCATTGGCAATAGTGAGGGTTCCCGCTGCCATTGTAAAATTTCCGCTCACTGTGAGGGCCGGGTTCACAACGGCGCCTGCCAGGATGTTATCCACGATCAGCTTCCCGTTATTGAATATGAAATTCCCTACCGAGGTGTTTGCTCCGCTGGAAGTGGTCCGCAGGATGAGGCTGAAGCTGCCGGTCGACGACATGGTAAATGCCGTATTAATGGTTTGAAGGGCTCCCGCGAGGTTAACATCCACAGGCTGCGTGGTGTTGTTCCAGATGAAATTTTTGAACACCTGCGTTAATCCGGCCGGGCCCGATCCCGAATTTCCGCATGCGAGGATCTCACAGGTAGAACCTACGCTCCAGGTAGCTGTCGGAATTGTTCCGGCAGATGCTGCAAGGCTTGAGAAATTATGCTTGTAGAAGCTACCGCTGGCAAATGTGAGCGTGCCCAATGCTCCGCCGCTGTTGATGGTGCCCGAGTTGCTGATCGTTCCGTTGTTGGTGAATGTTTTTGTGGCGGGGATCGTGAGCGTCCCGAAATTGGTTACTGTGCCTGCTGCGCCGTTGGTGAATGTTGTGCCGTTCTGCGTGATGGTAGCGCCGGTGGCGTTGTTCAGTGTGAGGTTATTTGTTACGGTCCCGTTGTTCGTAAAGGTGAGGTTGTTATTGATGGCGCCGTTGTTAACGATCGTCCCGGTGGCGAGGGTGGCGCTGTTGATGAGTGTGCCGTTTACGGTGATTACCCCGCTCGCATTGTTGGTGAGGGTGATGGCGGCTGCGGTCTGCAATGTTCCGCCATTGGCAATCACAATGCTTGCACCGTTGGTTACGGCAACGTTGATGGTAACGGTATGCGTGTTATTGATCGTGATCACACCCGTGGCTCCAGTGACAGGGGGGAAGGTATTTGTTGCGCCTGCCCAGGTGGACGCGGTTACGCATTTTTGCCAGATGGCGGAATTGTTCCAGTTACCCGATCCTATGGTTTGATAGTCGCCCACGTTTTGCGAGGCGGCGGGCAGGGACAAAAATAATTTGAAAAAACAAACCAGGAGTAGCGGTTTTTTCAATTGTGAAAACAACATAAAATGTATTATAAAAAGTTCTTTGTTCTGTGCTTGGGATACCAAATATAGAATAAAAAACGGTTCGGCCCGGGTTCGCCCCCCGAAAATCCGTTTTTATCGTAAGATTTACTGATTTCAGGAAAAAAAATAACCGCAGCCGGAAAGGCTGCGGTCTCATTGAAAAGTGTTTGAAAAGAGGTTTTAGTGCCCGAGGCTTCCGAATACTCTTTTAAGGATGTCGCTAACGCGTGCAACAGGATCCTTGCGGATCTTTAATTCCTCATCGGCGATGAGCTTAAAAAGCCCCTGTATGGCGCGGTCGGTTACATAAGCCGTAAGATCGGGATTCTGTTTTTGTACAAAAGGGACCTTGTTATAGGTGGTGATGATCGGGTTCCAGTATTTCGTGAGCTCCACCTTGTCGATGGCTTTCTGCACGATCGGCGTGAATTTCAGGATCAGCTCCGCGGTTGTTTTATCTTTCAGGTATTGTGTGGCGGCATTGTCGGCGCCTTTCAGGATCGCAAAGCCGTCGCTGATGCTCATGCTCTTCACGGCGTTGATGAATACCGGGGCGGCATCTTTTGCAGCTTCTTCAGCAGCGCGGTTGAGCGTCATTTCAAACTTGTCGACCTGTGAGCCAAGCCCGGCCTGCACAGCATACTCCTTTACCTTTTTTGCTTCTTCCGGAAAAGGGATGAAGAGCGCCGGATTTTTATAGTAGCCGTCCAGCTTGGAGGCAAAAGCCGTTGAATTGTTGGTACCTACGGTCAGGGCTTCTTTTAACCCGCTGATCACCTCGTCATTCGAAAGAGGGGTGGAGCTGCCGCTGCCGGTCTGGCTGTTAAGGATCTGGGTGGCGGCATCCGAAGCCGCCCTGCCTACTCTTTTGCGTGTTTGTGAATCGCAGGAGCTGAAGAAACCTAAGGTTACGATGCAAGCAAGAAGTATTTTTTTCATAGTGTGTGTTGTTTAATGTGTTTTACCTGATTTCAAAACTTAATAGTTTCTGCTCTTCGAGGTAAGCCTCCAAACGGTCGCCGATCGCTACCGGGCCAACGCCTTCCGGTGTGCCGGTGTAGATCAGGTCGCCTGTTTTTAAGGTGAAGAACTTTGAAACGTATGCAACAACGGCATCGAATGAAAAAAGCAGGTCTTTTGTATTTCCCTTCTGCACCGTTTTTCCATTTACATTCAAATGAAATCCGATGTTGGCGGGCAGCTCTTTTTTATTGATAAAGCTTCCCACCGGGGCGGAGCCGTCGAAGGCTTTCGCTTTTTCCCAGGGCAAACCTTTCTCTTTGCATTTTGCCTGTATGTCGCGGGCTGTAAAGTCAATTCCTATGCCAATTTCTTCATAGTACTTATGCGCAAATTCCTGCTCGATATTTTTTCCGGCCTTGCTGATCTTCAGCACAAGCTCCACTTCGTGATGGATCTCTTTGGAAAAGTCGGGATAATAAAAGGGCTGGTTGTCTTTGATCAGCGCGGTATCGGGCTTCAGGAAAAATACGGGCTCCGTGGGAACGGCAGCATTCATTTCCTTTGCATGCTCGGCATAATTCCTTCCAATACAAATGATTTTCATAGATAGGTTACTGAAAGTTAATGAATAAAAATTTACCTGTTGAAGGCCATCCTCAGCTTAATGTCGGTCAGCACTTTTTTAGTGTACAGGGGAAAATCCCCGTTCATCATCCATGCATAGTAGGAAGGCTCATCCTTCAGCACCTGCTCAACGGGCTTGCCGGCATGCTTTCCGAAGTTGAACACTTCCACGCCTTTGTCGTTGAAAATGATCCTTCCCGCGAGGTCGGCGTTCTTGTTGATGTTGGTAAAATCGTGCAGCGCTTTGATGTCGTTCACTACAGGGAAGCTTTTATTCCCTTTTTTGTCTTCATATTCAACGCCCTGGTATTTTTCAAGCTGCGCCAGGAACACTTCATACGTGGCTTCAATATCGGCCTGTGCGCTGTGGGCATTCACAATATCTTTCCCGCAATAAAATTTATAGGCGGCCCTCAGCGTGCGCTGCTCCATCTGGTGAAAGATGTTCTGAACATCCACGAACCTCCTGTTGGAGATATCGAATTCCACTTCGGCCCTTAAAAATTCCTCCACCAGGATCGGGATATCGAACTTGTTGGAGTTGTATCCTGCAAGGTCGCAGTTCTTTAAAAAGTCGGCGAGGCTTTTCGCGATGGATTTGAAAACCGGCTCATGCTCCACGTCCTTATCGTAAATGCCGTGCACTTCCGAGGATTGCAGCGGGATCGGGATCGTCGGATTGATCCGCTTTGTCTTTATTTCCTTTGTCCCGTCAGGCGAAATTTTCAGGATGGAGATCTCCACGATCCGGTCGGAAGCAACATTCACTCCCGTGGTTTCAAGGTCGAAGAAAGCAATGGGACGGGTAAGGTTCAGCTGGATCATTTAAGGTTTTTTAAATTAGGTTAAGGCAGGTCACTTTTGCAGCGTATATACTTTTTTGCTTTCGTTTTGTGCAACGCCGATGTCGAAGATAAAGAATGTGTCGGTAAGCGTTTTATAGCCATCGGCTTCTATCGTGATCTGGTATTTGCTTGGCGGGAGCGCCATCAGGAACTTTCCTGTTTTCGGGTTGGGAGTGTAGGTGAAATCGGCCACATCGGTATTTTTCAGATCCTTGATGGTTACGAACGACGAAACATTCTTGCTGCTGTCTGCCGCATTCACATAGCCAAGCAGCACGGTGAACTTATCCTCCGAGTCATTGAACTTCACCCTGTAAATGTCGAGATCGCCGAAGCCTCCTTCGCGTGCCGCTGAAATGTAGGCCACGCGGTTATCCTGCGTGAAGGAGATGCAGCGGTCGTCGCCTGCCGAATTGATCGGGTAGCCGAGGTTTTTCGGTGTGCTCCAGGTATTGTCCTCCTCATTCCAGGTGGTCTGGAAAAGGTCGAAATCGCCCATTCCGTCATGCCCCTGCGAGGAGAAATACAGCGTTTTGCCATCGGGCGCGATCTGCGGGAAATCTTCCTTGTACTTGGTGTTCACCACGCTGCCGAGGTTCTGCGCCATTGCCCAAAGCCCGTTCGGAAGCTTGCGCGCCATGTAAATATCGGTTTCGCCGAGGCTGCCTTCCCGCTTGCTGGCGAAGAAGATGATATTCCCGTCGGGCGTGATGGAGCCGGCGGTCTCAAAGTCGGAGTTCACATTGCTGTTCAGCTTTTTCATCCGCTGGAAGGTCCCGGCCTTGTTGATGGACGAATAAATATTCCCGAGGCTGTCGATGTGATCGATGTACATCAGCATCATGTTGCCGTCAGGTGTAAGGCCTACGGCCTGCTCATCGTAGCGGGTGTTCACCAGCGCGCCCATGTTCTTGGGCTTGGTCCACACATCGCCGTTCGGAGTAGCCATCCAGATGTCGGAAGAGTAATAGCCATCCACTTCCACCTGTCCGCCGATATTGTCTTTCCGGCGGGAAGTGAATACGATGAACGATTCGGTTGGCGTCACAAAAGGATAATAATCGGGATATTCGGAATTGATCTCCTTCCCGAGGTTCTGGAAGGTCACGTTCACCGGGTGCTTGATATACTCTTTACCGTTGTTGCAGGTTTCTATCTGGTGCTCCACCTTTTCATATTCCTTATCCTTGGGAGTTATGGTCGCCTTGTATTTTGTAAAGGCTTTGATAGCATCGTCAAACTTTGCAGCGTACTGGTAAGCCATGCCGAGGTCAAACCAAACTTCCTTCGGGGCCTTATCCTGCTTGCTTGCCGTTTCGAGGTAGGGAATTGCAAGCGCCTTGTTGATGTTGGTGTAGAGGTAGCAGAGACCGAGCTTGTGGTTGTAGTCCTCGTTGCTGGGCTCCTGCTTGAGCAGCTGCTTGTACACGGGAATGGCTGCGAGGAAATTATAATGTGAAAAATGCTCTTTTGCTTCCCGCGGATCAACGAATTTTGTGGTTTGAGCCCCAAGGTAAGTGTGGCTGCCCGCAAAAACAATCAAAAGAATTAATGCTTTGAACAGAAAATTATGGATACGCTTTTTCACACGAATGTTCTTTGTCTCAATGGAAAACCAAGTTTGGTACCAAAGTACAAAAAATGTTTTTGCTTTGGAAGGAATTGCTGAAAAAAACACGGCCTTAAACCCGTTCAGGCAGAGAAAAAAAGCCCTCCGCGGGATGCGGAGGGCGGGATAATGACTGTTTAGTAAGCGGTGATCTTAATGAACTGGAAGCGCTCGTACTGCTCTTTGTTCTGGAGGTAATCCACGCTGTATTGAGGACCGCCTACAAATGATTTCATGCTGGTAACCGTGATCTTGGAAAGATCAGCTCCTTTTTCCCTGAGCGCCGTGAGGATCTGCTCTTTTCCTTTTTCAGCGCGTGCTATGGACAGCTGCTTGTTGGAGCCGCCGTATGAGCGGGTAGGCACTGTGGACGCGCTGGATTCTATCTTCAGGTTCACTTTGCCGTTCTTTGCATACAGTTCCATGATGTTGTCGATGAACTGTTTGAAAGGCTCATCGTTCACATCCGTTTCGGTAACGTTGTATTTGAAGTTCATTTTAAAGTTCAGCTTGTCAACCGATGCCAGCGCTTCGTGGTGCGCTACAACAGGTGCGGTTGTTGAGCCGGTGGATTTCGGCTTGGTCCTGAACTTAACCGTGGTATTGCTGGAAGCCATCTGGAACCTGCCGGATCCGAGGCTTTTCGTTTTGATCACGTTTCCTTTCGAGTCGCGGAATTCCACAAACGATTTTTTACCGATCTCGGTGTCTTCCTCTTCCAGCGCCACGATGTAATTCGCATTCTGCGGAAGCTCGGCGAACAGGAACCAGCCAAGCGCATCGCTGGTGGTGGTGCCGATGATCTGTCCATCGGAATTCATCAGGTTCACTTTGAGGTTGTTCATCGGCTTGTTGTCCTTGTCGAAGATCCGTCCGCCCACGGAAACATACGCGATCTCGTCATTGGTTCCGGGCTTGCCGTTAGCCGGCTTGTCATTTCCGGGTTTGTTATTTCCCGGCTTGTTATTTCCTGGTTTGTCGTTGCCCGGCTTGTCGTTACCGGAATGCGTGGTCAGTGTGCTGTCCCTGTGGTCAACCGAAACCGGCTGGCCGAAATTCACGCCTTTTAAGCGCACCTCGCGGTTGATCTCCTGGTAGGCGGCATCAGCAGGCACATCCATTACCTCGGAGTAAAACTCTTCGCCGTCCTGCTGGTACGATAAGGTATAATTGCTGTTCGGAGGAATGATGATGGTGAACGATCCGTCGCGCATCAGCGGCTTGTAAACACCGGTCACAATACCCGTTTCGTTGTTGGTGGCAACGATCTCGAGGTTGTTTGGCAGCTGTGTTCCCGCGGCAGGAATGATCACCCCTTTGATGAGCACGAGCGGCTGCTCTTTTCTTTCCGGGATGGTGATCATGTAAATATCCTTTTCGCCGTAGCCTTCTGCGCGGGAGGAAGAAGAGTAGTATCCGCGTTTTCCATCGGGAGAGGTCACATAAAATACATCGTCATCGGTGGTGTTGATCGGGTAGCCGATGTTCAGAGGTTCATCCCAGCCGTTCTCGCCCCTGGTGGAGAAGAAAATATCAAAGCCGCCGATGGTCTGGTGTCCTTTCGAGCTGAAGAAGAGCACATTTCCGCTGGGGTGAATGAAGGGCGACTCCTCATCGTATGGCGTATTGATCGGCGCGCCAAGGTTTACGGCGCGGCTCCATTTGCCGTTTGGCAGCTTCACGCATTTCCAGATGTCCCTGCCGCCCATTCCGCCTTCCTTGCGGTCGCTCACGAAATAAAGCGTGTTTCCGTCGGGCGTTAAGCAGGCGCTGGTTTCCCAGTTCGGACTGTTAATGTCGGATCCCATCTGCTGCGGAAAGGTCCAGTTGTTCCCGTCGAGCGTGCTGAAATAAATATCGCCTCCGTTGCCGTCCTTGTAGATCAGCAATGTTTGCGCATCCGCGGTTAAGCCTACGGAAGCTTCGTGTGTGATGGAGTTAACGTTCGGACTGATGGATACAGGTAATGTCCATGTGCTGTCGGGCTTGCGGTAAGAGATGTAAATATCCTCATAGAACTGGTCCTCGTCGGTTTTGTCGCCGCCGGTACTTCCCGGCCTGCGGGAGGTGAAGATCATGGTGCTTTCATCGGCCGAAAGAACGGGGCTGTAATCAGGATAAGGCGAGTTGATGCTGTCGCCGAGGTTGGTGATGACCACCGGGATGGGGCCTGCAACAAACGTTTTCGCGGTATTGCTGATCTCGATGTGGCGGTCGATGTCCTTGATCATGTCAACCTGCTTGGGCTTCAGAAAGGATTTGAACTTTTCATAGTTGGCAATGGCCTCATCGAACTTATAGTTGAGGTGAAGCGCTTCCCCGTAGTAGTAATAGGCGTTTACGGGGGCCGCCTTTTCACGCGGCTCCATATCAACGTAATTCTTCGTGGTGTTTAAAACGGCTTTTTCAAGATACGGCAGCGCTTTGCTTTTTTCGGTAACGGTTTTCAGGTAGCAGAAGCCAAGCTTGAAATTGATATTGGCGCTGCTGGAGTCGAGCTGGTAGGCTTCCTGGAACGCTTTCAGCGCACGTGCATAATTGCCTTCAAGGATGAGGTAATTTCCCTCTGTGAATTTTTCCCGGTATCCTGCTTTGTCCTGTGCATTTGTTGATAAATTTATGAGGAGACAGAAGAAAAGGAGAGTAGTATATCTTTGCATTTGAATCAGTTAAATACCGTTATTCAATAGTTTAAATAACCATTTAGGCGGTTAAAAATCCAAGCAAAAATATTAAAATATAGACAACAAACCCCCGGGGGGGTAAAAAGTAATTAACAATCAGGCTTGAGTGTAAAGGCTTATTTGTTTGCTTCGAGGATCTTCAATTCCACCCTCCTGTTCATCTGCATTCCCTTGAGGTCGGGTTTGCCATTTGGAAGCGTATTGGAGGCCACCGGCACGGTTTCCCCATATCCTTTCGCCACGAGGCGCTTTGCATCGATCCCTTTTTTAGCGAGGGCTGTCACTACCGCCTGTGAGCGCATCTGCGACAGCTTCAGGTTGGCGGCATCGTTCCCTTTGCTGTCGGTATGTCCGGCCACCTCGATCTTTAGCTCAGGGTAGTCCTTCATCAGCTGGATCACTTTTTCAAGCTCGAGGTTTGATTCCTTCCTCAGCGTGGCTTTGTTGGAATCGAAGAATATGTTGTTCAGAACGATCTTTGCGCCGGCCTTTACTTTTTCGAGCACAATGTTTTTTGTAAGGACCGAAAACTCCGGCTGTTTCGGGACATTCACGTTTTCCGACTGGAACAGGTATCCGTCTGCCTCGTAGGAAATGTTGTAGTTCTGTCCGCGGTTAAGCACGAAATAATAGGAGCCCGAATCGGCAGAGGTGTAGTAGGTATCAATGAGCTTCCCGGAAAGGTTGTCCTTGATGATGATCTTCACGCCCGGGATAAGCTTGTTCTCTTCATTCGCCACTTTTCCCGTTACGCTGATGGTTCCCAGCACCTTGCTTTCCATGTTGATCACTTTCATCAGGAGCTCCTTGCTGATCTCCTGGTAAGAAGAGTTAGCCGGAATGGTAATGGTTTCGTTCAGCGGCTGGTAGCCTTCCGCATCGAAGCTGAGGGTGTAGGTTTTGCCTTCGGTTCCCGGGTTCAGGATCATGATGTATTTTCCGGTTACGCTGTTGGGCTTCACATCCTGCACCACAAGGCCGCTTTCCATGTCGGTTGCCATGATCTGCACATTCGCCGGAATTTTGGTAGTACCGTTAAACGTCATATAACCCTTTAACAGCGTGAGCGGCTCCACGATGCTCTGCTCGTAGGTAAGCATGTAAATGTCTTTTTCTCCTTTGCCGTTGGGGCGCACGGATGATAAGTAACCTCTTTTACCATCTACCGACTGCACATAAAAAATATCGTCATCGGTGGTATTGATGGGTGCTTTCAGGTTCTCCGGCTCCGACCATTTTCCTTCATCGTCGCGTGTTGACTTGAACACATCAAAGCCTCCCATGTTCTTATGCCCGGTGGAGCTGAAGAACAGCGTTACGCCGTCGGGGTGGATGAACGGCGCATCTTCGTCATACTGAGTGTTGATCTTCGGCCCGAGGTTCAGCGGCATGCTCCATTGTCCGTTCGGAAGCTTTACGCAGCGCCAGATATCGCGGCCACCGTAGCCGCCTTCTTTCCTGTCGCTCACAAAATAAAGCGTGTTGCCGTCAACGCTCACGGTTGCATGTGTTTCCCATGCCTTGGTGTTGATGTTGGAATTGAGGGCAATGAGGTTGCTCCATGTTTCGCCTTCAAGGGTGCTGTAATAAATATCGCCGCCATTCACGCCGCGGTAAACAAACAGCTGCTGCCCGTCGGCCGAAAGCCCGATGTCGGCTTCGTTATCGTTGGTGTTGATGTTCAGCCCGATGGATTTCGGCGACGACCATGTGCCGTCGTCACGCTTGGTACATACGTAAATATCTTCAAAGAACTGGTCATTGTCGGTTTTGTCGTTCCCCGTGCTGCCCGGCCTGCGGGAAGTAAAGATGAGCGTAGATTCATCCGCCGAAACGAGCGGGCTGTATTCCGGGTAAGAGCTGTTCACGCTGTCGCCGAGATTTACGATGCTCACCACCGTGGTATCCTTGCTGAACTCGATGGCTGTGAAATTGGTCTCTACCTGCTTGCTGAGGTCGGCAGCGAGCTCTTTGTTGCGGTCGCCCACAATGTCTTTGAACTTATTGAAATAAGTGGTTGATTCGTTAAAGCGGTTGGCAAGACGGTAAGCTGTCCCCAGCAGGTAGTAGGCGTTTTCAGGTGCCTTTTTCTCCCTTGGCTCCGTGTCGTCGTAATTGTGGCTTACATTCTGAACGGCCCTTTCCAGGAAAGGAAGCGCCTTGTTTTTTTCATTGGCCGATTGCAGGTAGCAAAAGCCGAGCTTGTAGTTGATGTTGGCGTTGGTGGAATCTATCTTATAGGCATCCAGGAAATATTTAAGCGCAAGCGGATAATTTTGCTCGAGGATCAGCAGGTTGCCCTGTGTGAAATTTTCGCGGTAATCGGATTTATTACCCTGGGAAAAAGCTGTATTAAAAATGCAAATCAGTAATCCTAACAAGTATATTTTTGCCTTCATATAATCAATATCGGTATAACATACAAATATAAGATTTTACGATAGGGTAGCAAATTTTCAGCGGCATTTATTTTGGCGGAATGCTACTTCAGCTCGAGGATAAATTCAACTCTCCTGTTCTGCTTTCTTCCCTCCGGATTGTCGGTGCCATCGGGGTTTTCATTCGGAGCGGCCGGATCGCTTTCTCCCTTCCCCGCAAATGTGATGCGCGAAGGATCGATGCCTTTACGGATAAAATAATTTTTTACTTCTGCAGCCCGTCTGCCGGAAAGCGTTTGGTTGTAATTTTCGTCTCCTTTCGAATCAGTGTATCCTGTTATTTTGAGGCGCGCCGATCTGTTGGCCGCCAGATAGGCGCATGCTTTTTCGATCTGCGAAATAAATTGCGGGCTAAGCTCCGCTGTACCGTATTCGAACAGTACCGGTTCAAGTGTCGGCGGCGGCATGTTGTTCAGCACTGCAACATTTTCTGTGGCTTTTTCCTCGTACGCCGATACGCCCAGCGACGGGCTGCCGGAATTCTTCACAGTGCCGAGATAGGCCGCAAATGCCTTCGTTTTATCGGGCATTGCGGCATAAGGCGTATTCCTGATCGCGCTGTCGACATCAAAAAATGCGTTGTACAATGTGGTCTTGTAGCCGGTGACCTTCCCCTCTTTATCCTTTATTTCATCGAATGCAATTTCCTGGTAATAATTTTCAGCTTTTGCATTCTCCGGCACCTTGAATTCTGTGGTGTATTTACCGGATGCCGGTGTTGTGATGGTGATGAAATACGTTTCTCCCGGCTTGTAGATGCCTCCGTCGGAATTGCTGTTGGTGAGCCGCAGCGAATCGCGGTAATGGTCTGCGTTCATTACTTCGATGAGCGTGGGACTGTTTTTCAGCTGTCCGTTCAGCGTTACCGCGAAACGCGTTTTGATATAGCGCTCGGGCTTTTTCGGATTGTAGTCGGCAGTATAAATATCGTAATTGCCGAGGCCTCCTTCGCGGATGCTCGCAAAATAAGCCGTCTTCGTTTTACTGTTGTACACGTAAAAAATATCGTTCGCGCCGGAGTTCACCGGATAGCCGAGGTTTTCGGGGGCCGACCAGCTGCCGTTCTTCAGCTTCGACTTAAACACATCGAATCCGCCGATCGAGCCATGCGCTTCCGATGAAAAATAAAGCGTGCTGTTTTCCGAATCAATGTAGGGCGCATCCTCGTCGTATTCGCTGTTGATGGTGGAGCCCAAATTCTGCGGCTCTCCCCAGGTGCCGTCGCTTTGCTTTTCCGAGCGGTAAATGTCTTTGCCGCCGAAGCCGCCTTCCCGCTCGCTTACAAAATAAAGCGTTTTCTCATCCATGCTGAGGCTTACGCTCGGCTCATGGCTTTTCTTCGAATTGATGAAATTGTTCAGCCGCGAAGGCTTGTTCCATTTGTCGTTCTTATAATCCGACACCCACACATCATCGAGCCTGTAAATGAACAACTGTTTGCCATCCGGGGATAATGCCACGGAGGCATCGTGCTCAACGGTATTGATGGAGTTTCCCAGTGCTTTGGATTTAGAGAAGCGCAGGAAATTATGCTTCAGGTTCTCGGCCGTATCGAGGCGGTGTGATGCCAGCCAGTCGCCATCTTCCAGCCTGCGTGAAATAAAAACATCTTCGTAGTAGTTGCCGTCCTCATCCGTTCTGCCGCCGGTACTTTCTTTTCTTTTGGAGGTGAACATGAGCATCGACAGGTCGCTGGTGAGCACCGGCGCGTAATCGGCATACTCCGAGTTCACTGCGGTGCCGAGATCGGAAATGGCAACAGCGCCGGGATGCTGCATCAGTTCTTTTCCGCGCAGGCAGGCTGCGATCTGGTTATCGAGGTCTTTGATGTCTTCCTGTCCCTGCTTGTCGGGTAAAATAAAGCCTTTCAGCTTCGTATAGCATGCAATGGCATCGTCAAAGCGGTTGATCATGTGATAAGTGGTGCCGAGGTAATAATAAAGATCGATGCCTTCTTCGTTGTCGGCGCTGATGTTATCTTTCGCTTTTTCGAAATAGGGCAGGCATTTGAGCACATCGGTGCCGGAATAGTAATAGCAGACGCCGAGGCGGTAATTGAACTGTGCGTTCTCAGGATTGCTTTCGACGAGCTTTTCGTAGATCGGGAGCGCGTTGCTGTAATCGCCGAAAATAAAAAGGTTATCCGCTTTTCTTACAAAGCGGTTATCCGGCTTGCCCGAACGGCTATCGCCTGCGAAGCTGCTGACGGCCAACAGGAGCGCCAGGCAGGTAAAGGCGAATTTTCTGAATTGATCCATGGCGCATACGTTATAACTTATGGATGCATATCTATAGTTATAACAAACTTAAAAAAAAACAGGCACAATACCTATTTTTTTCTCACGCGGATCCTGATGTATTGGTACTGTTCGTAGGTGGTCCTGTTCTGAATGAAGTCGTTGTTGTACTCAGGGCCCTGCACCGACGATTTCTGGCTGATGTGCAGCTTCGACTTATCGATCCCGCTTTTCACCATCGATGCGATCACCTTATCCGCAGCGTCTTTCGCCCTCAGCTTAGCGAGGTTCTCATTGTTCTGGTAAGTGGTGGTCGGTACTTTGGAAGCGCTCGATTCCACTTCGATTTCGAAGGACGGATTTTGCCCGATGCACTTGGAAACAGCGGCAATGAAGGCCATGTATTTTTTCGATTTCACATCGATGGATTTCTGGTTGTAGCCAAAATACAGGTCGAAGGAGGTAGCTGCCGGATCGCATACCGCAAAGGCCGCAAGCGAATCGCGGATCCTCGCGCTGTCGAGCACAACCGCTCCGCCGCCGTATGGGATCTCCCGTTTGATCACCTGGTAGCCTTTACCTTTCGGCACATCCAGCGTTTCGCTGAAAATTTCTTTTCCGTTGATCACATACACCGTTTTATAGGTATTGCCAACGGGAAGGTTTGTCCCGAATTTGCCGGTGCTGCCGTTCGCATTCAGCACCTGCAGCGTGTCGTTCGTTTTTGTGTTCACGATCGCGATCTGGTTGTTGCTGATGTCTTCTTTGGTATTGTTGATGATGCGCCCTACGAGGATTGTAATATTGCGCGGCTCGTATTCCGGGAAGCTGATCATGTAAATGTCCTTTTCGCCAAATCCGCCTTCCTTGTCGGAAGAGAAGAATGCCCTTTTGCCGTCGGCAGTGGTGATGTAAAACACATCATCGTCGGGCGTGTTCACCGGGTAGCCGATGTTCACCGGCTCCGACCAGTAGCCGTTCTCATCGTTGATGACCGAGGAGAAGATATCGAAGCCGCCCATTGATTTATGGCCTTTGGAAGAGAAGAAGATCTGCTTGCCGTCGGGGTGAATGAACACACCATCCTCATCGTACGGCGTGTTGATGGTTGGTCCGAGGTTCTGCGCAGGGCCCCAGTCGCCGTTCGGCAGGCGCAGGCATTTGTAGATGTCGCGGCCGCCGGTCCCGCCCGGCCTGTCGCTCACAAAATAGAGGATGCGGTTATCCGCGCTGAAGCAGGCATGCGATTCCCAGGATGCAGTGTTAATCGGTGCGCCTACGTATTCGGGCACGGTCCATTCCTTGTTCTTGTATTCGCTCAGGAACAGGTTCCCGTTCCCGTTGTTGTCGCGGTAGATGAGCAGCTTTAAGCCGTCCGCCGAAAGGTTCACGGTAGCCTCATGTCCGCCGGTATTGATATTGCTGCCGATCGATTTTGCAGCTCCCCATTTTTCGTTGGCATAGTCGGCGGTGAAAATGTCTTCAAAATACATCCCGTTCAGCTCCTTGGTATCGCTGTAGCCGCCTTTGCGCCTGCTGGTAAAAATAAGCGTTTGCTCATCGAGCGAAACAACAGGTGAGTAATCGGGATAAGGGGTGTTTACGCCTTCGCCGAGGTTGGTTACCACAACCGGAGTGGGGGTTTTGATCAGCTCTTTTCCGTACCTGCAGGTCTCAATGTCGTGATCGATCTCCGCAACATCCGCCGCAAACTTGGGATCGGGGCCGAGCTCTTTCTTGTAGCGCTCATACATCTCGATGGCCTTGTCGAAATCGTAATGCAGGTGATAGGCTTTTGCAAGGTAATACGAGGTAGAGAGCGGTGCCTGCTTTTCATTGATCTCGCCTTCCTCGTATTTCGCCGCGAGGTCTTTCATCGCTTCCTCGAGGTAAGGAATAGCTTTGGTCTTGTAGGTGGCGGCGTTCAGATAGCAGAAGCCGATCTTGAACTTGAGGTTGGCGTTGCCCTTAATTGAATCGAGCTTCAGGTACAGCGGGAGCGCAGCCGTATAATTTTCGTTGGTGAAATAAACCTCCGCATCAGCATACATTCTTTTGTAATCGCCATCGGGCAGGGGCAGGGTTTTGGCCACGAGGAGATTCCCCGATGCAATCATGACCAGGAATAACTGAAGAAAGATTTTTTTCATATATGGTTCTGTTTAAAACTCCCTGTTAATATCCCATTGCTCGAGATAGTCGGCTACGCGCCTCACGAATTGTCCGCCCAAAGAGCCGTCTACCACCCTGTGATCGTATGAATGGGATAAATACATAAAATGACGGATGCCGATCAGGTCGCCATGCTCCGTTTCAATAACGGCCGGCTTTTTCTTGATCGCGCCTACAGCCATGATCGCCACTTGCGGCTGGTTGATGATAGGTGTTCCCATCACGTTCCCGAATGAGCCTACGTTGGAGATGGTGTAAGTGCCGCCTTGTATGTCATCGGGCGACAGCTTGCCTGCGCGTGCGCGGGTGGCAAGGTCGTTCACCTGCTTGGTGATCCCCACAAGGTTGAGCGTATCCGCATTCTTGATCACGGGAACAATTAAGTTGCCCGTTGGCAATGCGGCAGCCATACCGATGTTGATGTTCTTGCGCTTGATGATCTTTGTGCCGTCGAGTGACACGTTGATCATCGGGAAATCCTTGATCGCTTTCACAAGCGCTTCAATGAAGATAGGAGTGAAGGTGAGCTTTTCGCCTTCGCGCTTTTCAAAGTTCTTTTTTACTTTCTCCCTCCAGAGCACGATGTTGGTTACATCGGCTTCCACGAAGGAAGTAACGTGCGGGGAAGTGTGCTTGCTCATCACCATGTGATCGGCGATCAGCTTGCGCATGCGGTCCATTTCAATGATCTCGTCGCCGGCGCCAACTGCAATTGCAGGCTTCTGGTGTGCAGCCCCGTTGGATGATGGCGCAGGTGTTTCCTTTACGGAGGTTTGTGTTTGAGTCTGAGTTACCGTTTCAGCAGGTTTTGCCGTTTGTTTTCCCTTGTTCGGAACATAGGCAAGAATGTCGTTTTTGGTCACGCGGCCGTTTGCGCCGGTGCCCTGGATGCTGTCGAGCTCGGCCATGGAAATGCCTTCTTCCTTCGCGATGTTGCGCACGAGTGGGGAATAGAATTTTCCGGAAGCTGAATTTTTTTCAATGGCAGCCACTTCTTTCGCGGGGGAAGCGGATACTTCTTTTGCAGTGTTCTGGTTGGCGGCAGGAGCTTTTACTTCGGGTGCTGAAGTTTCCACTGTTGCGTTCGCATCGGTGCTGATGATGGCAATTGCCTTACCTACCTGCACTACATCTCCTTCGTTGAACAGGCGTTTTACAAGCGTGCCTTCAGCTGTTGAAGGTATTTCAGAATCTACTTTATCTGTAGCGATCTCGAGAACTGTTTCATCCGCCGCAATTTTATCCCCTTCTTTTTTTAACCATTTAATGATTGTTGCCTCTGCAACGCTTTCACCCATTTTGGGCATGATCAACTCTACTTGTGCCATTGTATTTTAATATTATTGAATTATAGATAGTTTAAAGAGGGTACAAAAATAAACTAATATTTCAGATGTGCAATGTGTTTGTTATCCGTTTGCCGGTCGGGCTCCCGGCGGTGTAATTTCTTCTGTGGCAGGGTGCTGGGGAATAATAATTCGCTCCTCCGGAGCTCTTGTTGTGAGGGGCCGCGAATGCTATGAATACTGCACCCCTCCGGGGCGTCTGCATGGTTGTAAATGCTGAAATGGATCGCTATGAAACTCCGGAGGAGTTTATTATCAATAGCTCAAATATGAGCACCCACCAAAAGAGCTCCGGAGGAGCGAATTATTATTTCAGAAATAAAAAAGCCCCGATCAGCAATGATAAGGGCTTTTTCGAGATATATGGCTTATGCAAAAAGCGGCAGTGTTTTCATCATTTTATTCACTTCTTTCTTTACTTCGGCGATCACTTTTTCATTCTCGTGGTTGGTGAGCACCTTATCGATCAGGTTCACGATCTTCGGGATGTGCTTTTCCTTCAGTCCCCTCGTGGTGATGGCCGATGTGCCTACGCGGATACCGGAAGTAACGAATGGTGATTTATCGTCGAACGGCACCATGTTCTTGTTCACGGTGATGTCGGCTTTTACGAGCGTGTTCTCGGCCAGCTTGCCGGAGATGTTCTTCGAACGCAGGTCGATGAGCATGCAGTGATTGTCGGTTCCGCCGGAGATCACCTTATATCCTTTATCCATGAAGCATTGCGCCATTACTTTGGCATTCTTCATCACCTGGATGCAGTATTTCATATAGCTGTCTTCCAGCGCTTCGCCGTAAGCCACCGCTTTTGCAGCGATCACGTGCTCGAGCGGACCGCCCTGTGTTCCCGGGAATACGGCGCCATCGAGAAGCTGCGACATCATTTTGATCTCGCCTTTCGGTGTTTTTTCGCCGAAAGGGTTTGGAAAATCCTTGCCCATCATGATCATCCCGCCGCGCGGCCCGCGCAGGGTTTTATGGGTGGTAGTGGTAACAATATGGCAGTACGGCAGTGGATCGTTCAGCAATCCGCGGGCGATGAGGCCGGATGGATGGGAGATATCCGCCATCAGCAAAGCACCAACCTTGTCGGCGATCTTGCGGAAAGCTTTGTAATCCCAGTCGCGGGAATAGGATGACGCGCCGCAGATGATCAGCTTTGGCTGCTCTTTCACAGCGATCTCTTCCACTTTTTTCATGTTCACGCGGCCTGTTTTTTCTTCCACACCGTAAAAGCTCGGCGAGTATAATTTTCCTGAAAAGTTAACAGGTGAGCCGTGAGTAAGGTGTCCGCCATGCGAAAGGTCGAAACCTAAGATCTTATCTCCGGGCTTTAATACGGCCAGCATCACGGCTGCATTTGCCTGCGCTCCTGAGTGCGGCTGAACGTTCACCCACTCGGCGTTGAACAGCTGCTTTGCCCTGTCGATGGCGAGCTGCTCCACTTTGTCGACAACCTCGCAGCCGCCGTAATAGCGCTTGTTCGGAAGGCCTTCCGCATATTTGTTGGTAAGCACCGATCCCATCGCTTTCATCACCTGGTCGCTCACATAATTCTCGGAGGCGATCAGCTCTATGCCGATTGTCTGGCGTTTCTTCTCTTCGTTGATCAGGTCAAAAATGGCGGTGTCTTTTTTCATTTTTCGTTGGTTTTTAGAATGACAAAAGTAAGGTTTCTTTCTAATTACTTGGCAGCCCCGGTGTTTTCTTTTTCAGCCAGCTTAAATACCGGTATGAGGACCATGAGGATGAGCGGCGATTGCGCCATACCCATAAAGTAGCGTGCAAATTCATACATCTTCTCCGAGGCTGAGCTGAAAATGATCCCGGTAAGCATAAAGGCGCCGGAAAGCAGCATGATGCCTGCATAGGCTGCTGCGGTGATCAGGATAAGCCTTTTTTTATTGAAGATGAAACGGATGGTGACGATGGAGATGAGAAGATAAACGAAGCTGAATGCAAAGGTGAGGACCCATTTTATCCGCAGGAGCGTATCGTATTCATACTTTTCCAGGAATTCAAGGGAAGGGGGCAGGTAATAGCTCACGTTGGCGTCCCAGGCCTGCAGCAGGGCGTTGATGCTTTTGAAAACAAAATCCCTGTAGAAGCCTGTAACCAGTAGCAGGGCAATGATGAGCAGATAAAAGGAAACCGTCTTGATCCTTGACATAAACAGTACGAAAATACTTTAAAAAAATTAAACAGGAATATTTTGCCGGTTCTGCCGGGAATCGGATCCGCGGAAAGCCGGAACGTAACCTTGACGGCGGTTTATACGTACCCTAAAAATCAGGCGGTTATATCGCGGTAATGTTTGAATTGGTCGAAAAATTAATGCTGATCGTCAAGCTTTTACTATATTTATGCATATTAAAACACAGAAGCTCCAATACTCCGACCCATCTATGAAATTAAGAAATTACCCTGCTTTTCTTATTTCCTTTTTAATAAGCATTTGCAGCGCCAGTGCGCAGAGCATCGCCAATTATACCACGGCACGCACTACCGGGATCACCTACAGCTCCATTGCAGCAACAGGTAACGCCATCGACAGCTGGAGGAACAATGCAGGGTTTACGCAGGACGACAACCGGAGCAACGCCACCGACATCGGCTTCGATTTCTGGTACAATGGTGCGCGCTACACGCAGTTCAGCGTTTCCACGAACGGATTTATAGATTTCTCCTCAAGCACGCTGAATGGCGGTCCTACGGCCGGCCCCTACAGCTACGACAATACCGCGTTCACCTCCAACGGCTCCGGAACCTGGCTGGCGCTGGCACCGTTTTACGACGATATGACCGCGCAGGGCGGTACTTCCGCCCTCGGTAACAGCATCAAGTACCTCGTAACGGGAACCGCTCCCAACCGCGTTCTTACAGTGGAGTGGATCAACATGGCGGTGTACCTCAACACATCGCCGAATATCAACTTCCAGGTAAAGCTGTACGAAACCACGGGTGTGATCGAATTCATATACGGAACGATGGTTTCGGGAACGCATTCCTTTTCCTATTCCTGCGGGATCAATGCGGCTGTGCTGAGCAATGCCGCCACGGCAGCGCAGCTGAAATGCCAGCAAACGGCAAATTCAAATACATTCAGCAACGGTGAGCAGAACGGGCTGGTGGCATTGCCTGCTTCCAATTCGAAGATCTCTTTCACTCCTCCTCTTACAACGCCCGTGGCTTCCGGAGCGGTAACATTCACGGGTGTTACGCAAACATCCATGAATGTGAACTGGACCAACTGGTGCAGCAACGAAGTGGGCTATGTGCTTTACAACTCAACGGACAATGTCAATTTTACCTTTGTAACGCAAACCGCCGCCAATGCCACTACCTTCGCCTCAACGGGATTATCGCCGGGAACGCTTTATTACTGGCGTGTGTATGCGGTAACGGAAGGCGCATTGAGCAATTTCGTCACCGCCTCGCAAACCACGGCGGCAGCGGGAGCCGTGATCTCGATCACCACAGGGAACTGGAGCAATCCCGCTACATGGAACTGTGCCTGTGTGCCGGCAATTTCCGATAACGTTACCATCGCGAACACGCATACCGTGACCGTTGATGTGAACGGCAACTGCAACAACCTTACAGTTGGGCAGGGAGCTTCGGGGATATTGCAAATGGGAAATAACGCCACCGTGCGCACCCTGAATGTAAAAGGAAATATTACGGTGAATACCGGCGCTACCTTTCGTGTAAATGCCGCTTCCGTGGCAACACACAGCCTTGTTGCAGCGGGCAGCCTTACCAACAACGGAACCCTGAACTTTGCTTCGGGGACCAACCTGTGCAACGTTACCTTCACCAAAAACGGCAACGCAACGCTGAGCGGCACCGGCGCCACCAATAATTACAACAAGGTGACCCTCAACATGGGAACCTCCATTAATAACACGCTGGATGTGACTTCCAGTAATTTCACCGCTGCAAGCAATTTCCTTACGCTCACCAACGGAACGTTCAAGCTGTCGACAGTGAACGCGGTTACCATCACACCCTACACTGCGCTTGCGGTTATTCCCAACACAGCCGGGCTTACGCTGAACAGCGCGCTGGCAACCGTTAATTTCAGCAGTGGCATCGACCTTTACGGAAACCTGATCCTCACCAACGGGAACCTGAACGTGGGAACCGCCATCAACCAGAATGTGGCTTCCAACGGGGGCGTGTTCCAGGTGTTTGCCGGGGTGGCACGCATCGCAGGCTGCTATTATTCCGCAAATATCAATACGCTTTCGAAATTCACCATTTCGGGCGGAACACTTACGTTACCAACTATCGGGTCCACATCAACAACCATCGCTCCTTTCCAGA
>Ga0157372_10001161_pt1 | contig 28502 bp, 24 predicted proteins | sample C55metaG_FD_115307 | JGI IMG/M metagenome (GOLD analysis project Ga0157372, IMG submission 115307) | Corn rhizosphere microbial communities from Kellogg Biological Station, Michigan, USA - C5-5 metaG | ecosystem: Host-associated > Plants > Roots > Rhizosphere > Soil | place: USA: Michigan...
AGCCGGTACAGGATGACGAGGAGGCGCATGTCCGCGGGACTGGCGAGGGACGTGCCGCGGCCCGTCAGCCCTCCCGCATCGAGGCCGGGTCCACGCCGGTCTCGCGCAGCCAGGTCTCGTACGCCTGCGGCATGATCTCCGACGGCTTGATCTCGCTCCGGCCGCCCCAGAACACGTTCGTGTACGTCACCGGGATGCCGACGTCCGCGAGATGCCGGTCGATGGCCGCCTTGTGTGCCAGTACCACCGGCTTCTCGGTGCCGTGCGCGACCGCCATGATGTTGACCTGCGCGAACTCGTCCCCGCCCTCCCGCCAGTACGCGTGCGTGAGGATGTGGTGTCGTCCCACCTCGCGGCCGGCGTCGATCTCACGTCCCTCCGGCACCCGCCAGTGGAACAGCGCGTTGTAACGCGTCACCCGCTGGCCGCTCGCCGATGGCTTGACGTGCTCGAGGAACGTCGAGAAGCGGCCGATCACGCCGCGGTCGGCCAACCCGCGCGCGACGCGGAGGAATTCGTCGTACGGCACTCGCGCTTCGTCAGCGCGAGCACGCCACGGTTCGAGTGTCAGTTCGTCAGGCCCGAATTCGCGCTTGAGCGCGCCAAGGACGCGCCACTCGAGGTCGCTCAATTCGACGATGTTGGTGTCGATCACGCGACCCGGCTCGTCGGTGCGGCTGCCGGGCTCCATGCCGCGACGTCGCACGTGGCCAACACCGAGCGCGAACAGTCGCTTCGCCGGCATGATCCGGAACGCCGTCGCGCCGATCCGGCTGGCGAGCAGCTCGCAGTGCCGCTGCATGGAAAAGCCCTGCGGCACCTTCACCGTCGTCCAGAGCCGGTAGACGGAACCCGTGGTTTCCGAGTCGGTGCTGCGGATGACCACGTGTCCGGAGAACGGATCGTCCCTGGACAGGTAGTCGAACGCGGAGTCCAGCTTCTCAGGCGGAACCTGCCACGCGATCAGCGCGCCGGGCGCAAGGTTCGTCGCCATCAGTGTCTGGCGAATGCGCCGGATGACTCCGTCTTCCAGCATCGCTCGCAGTCGCTCGAGCACCGTTTCGACGGGAAGCTCGCTCAGTCGCGCGACTTCGGCGAATGGCTCCTCGAGGAAGCCGGCGATCCGGTCCTCGCTGATGGCGAGGATGCGGGCATTGATCGGATCGGTGGTCTCGGATGGGACGGTAACAGCCATGCCTGAAACATATCAGCTTGACCACGCTGACGAGCGGCCGGCGCTGGGCGCCCGCCGCTCGCGGCCACCCTCAATATCTCGGCAGCGAGTGCCGCACCGCACGAGCGCCCGCCGCCACGCCGGCGCCGACCGCGAAGCCGACACTGAGCGCCGTGCCCAGCCCGACGAGCGGCAGCAGGGCGAAGATCGGCCACGTGATGACCGCCGCACCCAGGCCGGCCAGCACGGGAGCGAGGGCGTTCTGCACCGCGTCCACGTACCGGAGGCGGCGCATCACGAAGTTGCGCGACTGCGCATAGGCCAGCGTCACGAGCGCCAGCGAAATCACAAAGCTCAGGATCACGAACATGGAAGTCCTCGTCGGCTGCAGGTCTGGTGTGCCGTACGTCACGACGGATGGCGGGTTTCATTCCGGCGCTGGCTGCGTGTCGCGTCGAGCCGTAGTTTCTTCCGTCCTCCACCCCAGCGTCATGATAACGCTTCGCGTCACCCGGCACGACCGTAACGAGCAGCTGCTCGCCGAATGCCAAAGCATTGTGATTCCGGCTCGTGGTGAGGTCCTCCAGCTGGACACGCTCGAGAGCGACGGGTCGATGACGCGCCCGAGCACGCTGTGGCGCATCGTCGCCGTCACGATCCACGTACCATCGTTGAACTCGAGCCGGCCGAACGATGGTACTCTCCTCTGCGTACGAACGGTGGAAGTGAGCGTCCTGCCCGACGTCTCGCTCCCCGCGCTTCACCAGGCCGCGGAGCAGGTGCTCGCCGAGTCGCGCATGTAGCGCACACAGTGCGTTCGCCGCGCCGGACGCTCAGGCCGCCCCGATCTCCGCCTCCACACGCTCGCTATCTTCCGCAGTGACTCGTCCGTCTTCGTCCTCCCTGTTCACCGACGCCCGGATCATGCGTCCCCTGCTTCCCACTGGAGGTCACCACCGCGTCAGCCTGACGCTGCCGGATCATCTGGCAGCGTGGCAGCTGCCGCCGGGGTGGAGCTGGGGCTCGGAGGGCGTGTGGGAGGATCACCGCCACTTCCAGGAGATTGTCGACGCGCTCGGTCGATCCCTCTCGCTGGTGAGTGCGCCGGAGCCGGCACACGCCGGATGGATCGAAGCGGAAGCTCGCGCGCTCGCCCATCGCAATCATCCGGCGGTCCCGACCACTTATCACTATTGGACCGCCAATTCGGATTCGCGGCGCGGTCCCGGCTATCTGCGCCGGTGGATCGCCGGCGAGACGATGGCGGCGCGCCTCGCGCGAGCGGGAGCGGATGACATCCCGGCCGTGATGCGCGTGATGCGCGAGGTCGGTTCCACGCTCTCCTACCTGCACGATGGCGGCAGTGTGCACGGTGCGGTGTTCGTCGGCAACGTCCTCGCCTCGCCGATGGGCCGGCTTTGGCTGCTCGGCTGGCAGTGGGCGGTGCCCACGGAAAGCATTCCCGAGCGCATCGCGCCGGATGCGACGACGATGCCCGTGCCGCCCGATTGGCGTGACGGATGGCAGCCGACGTTCGCGTCCGATCAGTGGCAGCTCGCCGCCCTCTGCTTCCATGCGCTCACCACGGAGCCGCCCCCGACTGACGACATCCCACCCGTCGCGCTGGTCCGTCCCGACCTGCCGCCATCGGTGTCCGTCGTGCTCGACCGCGCGCTCCAGCCCGACCCGGCGCAGCGCTATCCGTCCGTCGCGGCGATGGTCCGCGCACTGGACCGGGTGATCGGCAGCCGTACAGTGCTCACGCTGAGTGGCGAGCACACCGCCGCAGCGCGCGAGTCACCCGAGGTTCGGCTGCGCTGGGCGCTGGCCGACGACTATGAGGTCATCGCTCCACTCGGCGCCGGCTCGTTCGGTTCGGTGTGGCGGGTGCGTGATCTCTCGCTGGGACGCGAGGTCGCGCTCAAGCTGCTGCATCCCCACGTCGCGCGTGACGAGCGTGCCGTCGGTCGCTTCCGCCGCGAAGCGCGCCTTGCGGCGCAGCTCGCGCACCCGGCCATCGTCCCGATCTACGACTGGGACAGCCGCGGCAACGTGGCGTGGTACACGATGGAGCTCGCCGAAAGCGGTTCCGTCGCCGAGCTCGTGGCGCGCGCCGGCGCGCGCCCGCTCGCCGAGGTCGCGCCGCAGATCGACAATGTGCTCAATGGACTCGGCGCGGCCCACGCCATCGGCATCGTGCACCGCGACCTCAAGCCGGAGAACATCCTCATCGATCGCTATCGGCGGTGGCGCATCGCCGACTTCGGCATCGCGAATCCGGCGGGCGAGGAGCCAGCCGGCGCCTCCGGCACGCCGGCCTTCTCGCCGCCCGAGCAGCTCCTCGGCGAGCCGCAGGACGTCACCGCAGATCTCTTCTCGCTGGCGGCCATCGTCGCATATGTGCTCACGGGCACGCCGCCGTTCGGCGAGGCCGATGGCAAGACGATTCTCGCGCGCGAGCTGTCGGGGATGCTCGACCTCACGCCCTACGCGCCGGAGATCGCGTCATGGCTCGAGCGTGGACTCGCCGCCGATCCCGAGGCTCGCTTCCCCGACGCGGCGACCATGCAGGAGGCGTGGCGCGAGGCCGCTGGCGCCGAGCTCGAACGCGAGCGTCGGGTTCCGTGGTGGCGTCGGCTGTTCGGCAGCGAGGAGTCGGGCGAAGGGTGGTGGCACGAGGAGACACCAGTCGCCGAGTGATCGCGCACGCAAGCTGCATCGCTCGTCGCGCATGACATTCCGTTCGATCAATCCAGCCACCGGCCAAGTACTGGCCGAGTTCCCTGCCCTTACACCGGCGGACGTTGACCAGCGCATCGCGCGCGCGGCCGACACGGCGCCGCGCTGGCGAGCAACGCCGGTGGCCGAGCGCGCCGCCATGGTCGGCCGACTCGGCGACCTGCTCGAGCAGGAGAAGGAGCGGCTTGGGCGCATCATGACCCTGGAGATGGGCAAGCCCATCCGCGCCGCCGTGGAAGAAGCCGCGAAGTGCGCGCTCGCGTGCCGCTATTATGCCGAGCACGGGCCGGCCATCGTCGCCGACCAGCCGGTCGAGGATGAAGGGCACCGCTCGTTCATCGCGTACGATCCCCTTGGCGTCGTGCTCGCGGTCATGCCGTGGAACTTTCCGTTCTGGCAGGCTATCCGTTTCATGGCGCCGGCCTTCGTCGCGGGCAATGTCGGACTGCTCAAGCACGCGTCCAACGTCCCGCAGTGCGCACTGGAGCTGGAGTCGCTCGTGCATCGTGCCGGCGGGCCGGACGGCGTGTTCCAGACGCTGCTCATTGGCAGCGAGGCAGTGGCCGGCGTGCTCGCCGATCCGCGCATCGCTGCCGCCACGCTGACCGGCAGCGAGGGCGCCGGCAGCAGCGTGGCGTCGATCGCCGGCAAGCACATCAAGCCGACGGTGCTCGAGCTTGGAGGCAGTGACCCGTTCATCGTCATGCCGAGTGCCGACTTCGACCGCGCCGTGGAGACGGCGGTGAAGGCGCGCACCATCAACAACGGACAGAGCTGCATCGCGGCGAAGCGATTCATCGTCCACCGGTCCATCTTCGACGAATTCCTGCGCCGTTTCACCGAGGGAATGCAGGAACTGCGCGTCGGTGATCCGATCGATCCAGCCACGCAGCTCGGGCCGCTCGCCTCCCCGAAGCTGGCCGAAGAGCTCGAGCAGCAGGTTGCGCGCTCGGTTGCGGCTGGTGCGCGACTCGTCTGCGGCGGCAAGCGCTCCGAGCCGGGGACGGCATTCTTTCCCGCCACCGTGCTCACGGACGTCCCCGAGTCGTCGCCGGCGTGGGATGAAGAGCTGTTCGGACCCGTCGGCTGCCTCTTCCCCGCGCGTGACCTCGACGATGCCATCCGGATCGCGAACGCCACCCGATTCGGACTCGGCGCCAGCGCCTGGACGAACGACACTGCCGAGCAGGAGGCATTCGCGCGCAGGATCGACTCGGGGAGCGTGTTCGTGAACGACATGGTGGTTTCGGATCCGCGCTTCCCCTTCGGTGGCGTGAAAGCCTCCGGCTACGGTCGCGAGCTGAGCGACCTGGGCTTGCGCGAGTTCACGAACATCAAGACTGTCCGCATTCGCACCGGCGGCAATACCACCACGACGTCGGACACCGAATAGCGACGCGGTGCTGCGCCCGCGTCACGCGGTGCGAAGCGTGACGCGGACGGTCGTGCCCTTCCCCTCCGCGCTGGTGATGGCGACATCGCCGCCCCAGCCCTCCACCAGTCGGCGGGTGATGGCCAGGCCGAGGCCACTGCCGCTCGTACGCGTGGAGAAGTGCGGCTCGAAGATTCGCGGCAGCACGTCGGCCTCGATACCGCCGCCGTCGTCGTGAATCGCCAGCACCACCGCGGGGTCGCCGCCCGCTGTCGAGCCACGCCGCACCTCGGCCCGAACGTGATGCGCTCCGGCGAGGCGAGCATTCTCGAACAGGTTAAGCAGCACCTCGCGTAGTTCGTCCCCGCTGGCGAGCGCCTGCGGCAGTCCATCCTCGGCGTCCAGCGTCCACGCGACATCCCCTTCGCCCAGCGTCTCGAGTGCCACCACGTCGCTGACGATGAGCGCGACGTCAGTCGGCTCCGCCGCCGGCCGCTCTGCGGGAGCGCTGCCGTAGCGGCTGAACGCCCGCGCGATCTCATCGAGGCGATCGATCTCGGTGAGGATGCGCGACACATTCTGCTCGAGGATGTCGTCGAAGTCCGGACGTCCTCGCGCGCGGCGCAGGTGCTGCACCCCGAGGCGGATCGGCGTGAGCGGGTTCTTGATCTCGTGCGCCACCTGGCGAGCCATCTCGCCCCACGCGAGCACGCGCTGCGCACGAGCAAGCTCGGTCACGTCGTCCAGCGTGAGCACGGCACCTCCGCGCGACAGGCACGTGAGCTGACCACGCAGGGTGCGCCCGTCACGCTCCACTTCGAATCCGTCCGACTCGGCGCCATTTGCGAGAAAGCGCGCCAGGCGCGCCGCGACGGCGTGCGCGGGCATGTCGTGCACCGGCGCGCCAGGTGGCGGCACTTCCCCGAGCAGCGCTTCGGCGCGTGGGTTGGCAAGGATCACCCGTCCACGATCATCCACTGCCACCACGCCGCTGGCCACGGTGCGCAACACGGCATCGGTGCGCCGCTGCGCTTCCTCGAGCGCAGCGCGACTCGCCCCCAGGTCGCTCGCCATGGCGCGGAACGCACTGAACACCGGGACGAACTCGCTCGCCGCGTGGGGAGGCAGCGGCAGGTCCCGCTCGCCACGCGAGATCGCCCGGGCTGCCTCGCGCAGGGCGGAAATCGGTCGCGCGAGCTGACGTGCAGCAAGTGCGCTCAACCACAGTGCGGCCGCAGCGCCAAGCGCCGTGGCGAACAACACGAGCACGCCGAGGTCCCGCCGACGCCGGTCGAGCAGCAGGTCATCTACCCTCGCCGGCGCGGCGATGACGGTGTTCGCTCCGGCTGCCGCGGGAAGCACGCGATAACCCATCATTCCCGTCGCACCAGGGAGGGGCTCCGGCTTGGTCGCGCCGATCTCCTCGTTCAGTTCGAGCGCCACGTCCGGTCGCAGCAGGCTGCCCATCGGCGCGAGCTCGGCGAACAGGGAATCGCTGGCGGCCGTGAGCACACCAGATTGATAGAGCAGCAGCTTGGTGTCCAGGCGCGCGCTCTCGCGACGCAGCCATTCCGGCTGCCCGACGCCCGAAACGGCCCGCACCGTCTCGGTGACGAGCAGGCGGCGCGAGGCCTGCGCATCGTCGAATAGCTGCTGCCAGCTCCACAGCGCGAAGACCGCTGCCGGCACGAGGAAGAAGGCGAACAGCGCCAGCGAGAGCCGGCTGCGATAGCTGCGCAGCCGCCGCCGGCGAAGGCGCAGCCAGCGCCCCGCGCGCCCATCGGCTACCGCGCCGAGCAACCAGACGAATCCTACGGCGGCGATATCGACGAGCAGCAGCAGGCCGCCACGCGGGATGAGCGAGTCGAGCCCGCGCAGATCCACCTCCACGTGCGCACGCGCCGCCCCGAACGGGCCGCGCACCGGCCAATCGCCGTGCAGCTCGGTCCCTTCTCGACGCCAGCGGATGTCGGTGCGCGGCCCGAGCGAATCCGCTACCAGCTGCACCGTGTACGGCGGCTCGTTGCTCTCTCGCGGTGGAAGGCCGTACCAGCGCGCGTACGCATCATTGCCGATCAGTCGCGTGCGCGGCGCGACGAGGATGGTGACCACGCCGCCGCGCATCGGCACGGCGACCACGCGCACGCCGTACGTGCTCGCGTGCATCGTCGTCGCGACGCGAGCGTCGTTGAGCGCCGCGGCGACCGCCGCCACCGCCACCGTGTCGAATGCGACGTCGAAGGGAGCGGAACCAAAGGTCGCGATGGGCACCGGACCCTGCCACGACGTGAGCGCCACCGGGTAGCCGGCCGCCGCGAGATCCGACGCGACGTATCGTTCGAGCAACGCCAGCGAGCTACGCGGCAGATCGTCGCCCTGCAGCGCTGAGGCGAGGCGTGTCGCGAGCGCGACACCGTACGCGTCCGGCGCGTCCAGCCCCCGCACGTCACGCTCGGCGAGCTCCACGCGCCCGCGCGAGGTGCTTCCCCACACCACCGTCGTCGCGGCGAGGCCGGCCACCACGGCCGCTGAAAGCAGTGCGCGGCGCGACGGACGCGCCAGCACCAGCGCGCCCACCGCCATGACCCAGAGCCAGCTGTACCACTGCGGCCACTGGCCCGGCGCGTTCCACACCAGCGGCGCGATGACGGCGGCGAGCAGCGCGAGCAACGGTCCCGCGGCTGGACGGACGCCGCGTCCGCCGAGTGCCACGCGACCAGCCCATCCGGCGATGACGAGAAGCGCGGTGGCAGCGAGACAGAGCGGCACGTTCCAGATGAGCCACAACGACGCGCCCGTGCCCTCTGCCGGCGGCGAGATGCCGCGCGCCAGTGCGCCGACGACGAACGGCCCGGTCCCGATCGTCAGCACCGCGATCACGAGGCCCGCCGCGCGCGGCAGCCGGTCACCCACCCGTCGTACCACGAGCAGCACCGCGAGCAGCAGCGTTCCCGCCGTGAGCGCCAGTGCTCCCGCGTTGGCCGTGAGCGCGTTGCCCGCTGGATGGAAATAGACGGCCGCGTCGAACAGCCGCGAGCGCGTGGAGAACTCGCTCAGGGGAACGAGGGCGATGCAGCGAAGCACCACCACCGCGCCGACCGTCGCCGCCAGCGCACCCGCTTCGCGGCGCGCCACCATGATGAGGAAGGCGACCAGCGCGATGAGCAGGCCGACGCCGACACGTACGCGCGCGCGCTCGAGCAGCCGGAACCGCACCTCGCCGTCGGACGGCACGAGTGAACGAGCGACGAACAACGCGCGCCCCTGGTCCACGTACGTGAGTGCCGCCGGCGCGCCGCTGTCCGACGGCGGCGCGTAGCTGAATCCTTCGGCGATCTCGTTGCTCGGCAGGCGCTGCGCGATTCCGCGTGAGAGCCGGTCAGCCGGTGGCTGGGCAACGAGCAGCGACGTGGCGATCGCGCGCGTGCCGGCGCTGTCCACGCGCACGTAGATCGTGAGCCCGAAGGGCGTTGCGACGACCCCCGACGGTGCGTTGAATGAGAGCGGACTCGCGTGCAGCGTCCCCGCCCACACGATGAGCGTATCGCCGCGAAGCACCAGCGCCGCGCGATGCTTCACGTCGCCGACCGCATGCTCCAGGGTGGCGACGGCGGCGGCGGGGTTCACTGCCCCGCCGAGTGCGAGCCCGCGTGACGCCACCTCGCGCAGCGCGACCAGCTCGTCGTCGAGCCGACGACGCAGCACCGCCTGCTGCCCAGCCGCCTGCGCCGCGCTCACGGCGGCCGGCGCGTGCTCGAATCGGTCGAGCCGCAATTCGGCGCGGCCCGCGGCCAGACTGGCCGCCAGCAGCGCCGTGGTCGTGAGCAGGAGCGGCGTGCACATCGACCGCGGAGCCCAGCGGAGGCCGCTCCACAGCGCGAGCACCGTGGCGAGGACCCACGCGATCACGTAACCTACGTGCTGATCGGCGAGCCAGCCGCTCGCCAGCATGAGCGCCGCCGCCGCGGCCGCCGGCGCCACGAGGGCGCGTACTCCCGCGACGGGCAGCCACCGTCTCAGCGTCTCGCCCAGAATGACTTATCCCTCCCTGACGCCGGCCACGCCGGACACGCCGCGACGCATCAAGGAGCTACGGCCGGGCGAGATCGCCGCCATCCTTGCCGCAGATCCGCGACTCATCATCCCGGTCGGAACGTGCGAACAGCATGGCCGCCATCTCCCGCTCGGCTCGGACACACTGATCGTGGAGCGGCTGGCAGACGACTTCTCCGCCGAGTTCGGAATCCTGCGTGCGCCCACGCTCGAGTACGGCGTGAATGTCGATACCGAACGCGGCTTTCCCGGCAATGCGTCACTGCGAAAGAAGACGCTGCACCGCATGCTGAACGACTTGTTGAACACGTGGGAGATGACTGGTGTACGAGAGTTCATTCTGCTGACGGCCCACGAGCACGATCCGCATCAGGAAGCGCTCGCCACGGTGATCACCACCGTGGCGCGGGTGCGGGTGGTGGACATCTTCTCGGTGGACTTCCGGTCGCTGCTGGAGGGCCAGTCCGAGCCGATGCATGGCGACGAGGTGGACACCTCGCTCATGCTGTTCATCGCGCCGGACCTTGTCAGAATGGACCTGGCAGAAGACTATATGATGTCGCGCGAGGAGCTCCGGCGATACCGGCGCGGCTGGTTGAAGGTCCCTCGCGGCAGTTCCGGCTCCATTGGTCGTCCCTCCCTCGCCAGCGCCGAAAAGGGCGCGGCCATCTACGCCTGCATTCGTGAACGGGTCCGCTCCCGCGTGTTCCTCACGCCGGAACCGGACATCGATTGATCTGAAACCCTGGCGCCGCACGCTCGTATGGGGCGGTGACCCATCCACCCAGGACCTCCCCCCCGATGCGATCACTGGTACCCGCCGCGCTCGCGCTCGCGCTGCTTCTGCCCGCGCCCTCGCGCGCCCAGGACAGCACGTCCGCGCCAGGCGTTCCCCTTACCCTGGACGAGGCGATCTCGCTCGCGCGCCGCAACAATCCGGTCTTCCTCGCGCAGGCGAACGACCGGGGGCCCGCGAATGCTGCCGTGCGCAGCGCCCGCGGCGCGTTCCTTCCCAGTGCTGATGCCTCCTTCGGCGCCCGCTACCAGCAGGGTGGCCAGCAGGTGTTCAACGGCCTGTCGTTCAGCAACAGCTCCGCCACGAGGCAGTCGAGCTATGACCTGAGCCTCAACTACCGCATCAACAGCGCGACGTTCGTGAACCCCCGCGCGGCCGTCGCCAACCGGAATGCCGTGGAGGCGGATATCAATGGTTCCGCCGAGCAGCTCCGGGCGGCGGTGACGCAGCAGTACCTGACCGTGCTCCAGGCGCAGGCACGCGCCGCGCTGCAGGACACGCTGGTCAACACCGCACAGGTACAGCTCGACCTCGCGAAGGCCAAGGTCGCCGTCGGATCAGGCACCATTCTCGACATCCGCAGCGCCGAGGTCGCGCTCGGCCGCGCGCAGGTCGCGCGGCTGACGGAGCAGAATAACGTCGAAGTGGAGAAGCTCCGCCTGTTCCAGCAGATGGGCGTCGCGCAGCCGGCAGGCGTGGTGCTCACGACCGAGTTCCGCCTCGACCCACCGATATTCTCGCTCGACTCGCTGCTCGACCTGGCGCGTCGTGCGAATCCGGCCATTGTCGCACTTCGCTCGCGCGAGCGCGCCGCGGACCTCAACACGAAGGTCGCGAAGGCCGCGTACACGCCCACGCTGTCCCTCAGCACGGGTTGGGGCGGGAACTCGTACCAGTATTCCGATCCCAACTACCTCGTGAACCAGGCCCGCGCCGGCGCGCTGTCGTCGTTCGCCAGCTGCATGACGTCCGACTCGATCCGCGCGGGCGTGAACCTGCAGCCACGCGGCTGCACCGGGCCGCAGTACAGCTTCACCGATGCGGACGCGCAGGCGATTCGCGACGACAACAACCAGTTTCCCTTCCGCTTCAATCGGTCGCCGTTCGCGCTCACCGCGCAGCTCTCGATCCCCGTGTTCGACAACTTCCAGCGGGAGGAGCGCGTACAGGTAGCGGAGGCCAATCGTGACGACGCCATGTACCAGGTGAAAGCAAAGGATCTCGCCCTCACTGCGGACGTGACCCAGGCGTACCTCACGCTCATGACTTCAGTGAAGACGGTCCAGCTCAACCAGCAGAACGCCCAGAAGGCGCAGGAAGAGGTGACGTTCGCCGAAGAGCGCTACAAGGTCGGCGCGGCCACCTTCCTCGACGTCACCACGGCACGAAGCACGTACGAGCAGGCCCTGATCGACCGCGTCAATTCCGTGTACGACTTCCACAAGTCCTTTGCCGCGCTCGAGAACGCGGTCGGACGTCCCCTCCGCTAATTCCCACCGAGAGACACTGTGGCCATGAGCAAGCGCGTGAAGATGTCCGTATTCGGTGGGGTGGTGCTGGTCGCGATCGCGATCGGCGGCCTCACTGCCGCCAAGCGGGGCAACAAGGCGGTGGAAGTCCGCACCGAGCAGGTCCAGCGCCGCGACCTCGTCGCCTCGGTGACGGCGAGCGGCCAGGTGCAGCCGCAGCTCAAGGTGGACCTGAGCTCCGACATCACCGGCAAGATCGTCAGGCTGGCGGTGAAGGAAGGCCAGATGGTCGCGAAGGGCCAATTCCTCCTCCAGATCGATCCACAGCAGGCGGAGGCAGCGGTCCAGCGGCAGGACGCGTCGCTCGCCTCGGCGAAGGCCGGCATGGCGCAGGCACAGGCAAACCTGCTCCAGGCGCAGAAAAGCTACGAGCGCACCGCGGCGATCAAGAAGACGAATCCGACGCTCATCTCCGATGAGCAGATGGAACAGCTTCGGACCGCCGTCGACGTCAACCGGGCGCTGTACGAGTCGGCGAGGCATCAGGTCGAGCAGGCCAACGCGCTCCTCTCCGATGCGCGCAGCTCGCTCGGCAAGACCACGATCTACGCCCCGATGTCCGGCCGCGTGACGCGGCTGAACGTGGAGAACGGCGAGACAGCCATCATGGGTACGCTGAACAAGGACGCCGCGACCCTCCTGACGATCGCCGACATGAGCGTGCTCGAGACCAAGGTGAAGGTGGACGAGACCGACGTGGCGCGCATCGCCGTCGGGGACTCGGCCGTCATCCAGATCGACGCCTTCCCCGACACCACGTTCATCGGCCGCGTGACGCAGATCTCCAACAGCGCGGTCAAGGGCGCGGCGGCGGCGGCGACGGCTGACCAGGCCGTGGACTACGAGGTCACGATCCAGCTCGTGAACATCCCGCCCGAGACGCGTCCGGACTTCTCGGCGACGGCGAAGATCATCACCGATACGCGGAAGAGCGCGCTCTCCATCCCGATCATCGCGCTCACCGTGCGCGAGAACGAGGCGCTGACCAAGGGCGACACCGCCGTCGGCCTCGGCAAGGCGCGGCCGAAGAAGGAAGTCGGCAAGAAGGACGTCGAGGGCGTGTTCGTCGTCAGCAAGGAGAACAAGGTGACCTTCCGCCCGGTGCGCGTCGGCATCGCCGGCGAGAAGCACTTCGAGGTGCTGGATGGCCTCAAGGAAGGCGACAAGATCGTCGCCGGCACGTACCAGGCGATTCGCGAGCTCAAGGACGGCGCGACCATCCGCGAGACCAAGGCGGACGCACCCAAGCCCGTGACGAAGTCATGAGCCGGGACTCGATGATCGAAGCCCCGCTCGGCGCGACCGCCGAGCGGCAGGCGGTCGTGTCGTCCACCGGCGCCGCGCCTGGCGGCGACTGGATCATCGTCACGCGCGGGCTCAAGCGCGAGTACGACATGGGCGGCGAAATCGTGCGCGCATTGCGCGGCGTCGACATCGCGATCCAGCGCAACGAGTACGTCGCGATCATGGGACCCTCCGGCTCGGGCAAGTCCACGCTGATGAATGTCATCGGCTGCCTCGACACGCCGAACGAGGGCGAGTACTGGCTGAACGGCACCCGCGTGTCGTCGATGTCCGACGACGAGCTGGCGCGTGTACGGAACAAGGAGATCGGCTTCGTCTTCCAGACGTTCAACCTGCTGCCGCGCGCCACGGCGCTCCACAACGTGGAGCTCCCGCTCGTCTACGCCGGCGTGTCGGCCGACGAGCGCCGCAAGCGCGCCCGCGAGGCATTGGAGCGCGTGCAGCTGGACAAGCGCATGGACCACCGCCCGAACGAGCTTTCCGGCGGCCAGCGCCAGCGCGTCGCCATCGCCCGCGCGCTGGTGAACAACCCCTCCATCCTCCTCGCCGACGAACCCACCGGCAACCTCGACTCCACGACCTCGGAAGAGATCATGCGGGTCTTCGAGAGCCTCGCCGACCAGGGACAGACAGTAATCATGGTGACCCACGAGCCGGACATCGCGCAGCACGCGCGGCGCGTCGTGGTCCTCCGTGACGGACTCATTGCCAGTGACGACCGGCGATCCGCTTTCGTCGAGAAGCTGGGCGTGACCGTGTAGCAATCGGACGACTGCGAGCCTCCGAGCTGCGCGGGCCGTCAGACGAGCTGACCGCCGTGGGCGCGGGCGTGTCCGACGAGCACGCGCCGCGTGCGGGTCCGACCGTCAGACTGTAGTTTCCCTCCATGCCTTTCTTCGAAGCCATCCGCCTCGCGCTGCAGCAGATCTGGGTGCAGAAGCTCAAGAGCTTCTTCACCCTGCTCGGCGTGATGATCGGCGTCACGTTCCTGATCGCGGTCGTGTCGATCGTCGGCGGCATGAGCCGCTACATGTCCGACCAGCTCGTCGGGAAGATCATCGCGATCAACTCCTTCGAGGTTCGGCAGCGGCCCAGCATCAACCTCGGCGACAACTCGGAGGAGCACCAGCGCGAGCTGCGCCGCCGGCCGCGGATCGAGGAAGCCGATATCGCCCCGATCGTCGAGGTGCTGGACCCGGACACGCGCTGGGCAGCGGTCGGCATCGGCAGCCTCCCGGCGGAGTCGAAGTACGTAGCGAAGCCGAAGGCGGTCCGTGTCTTCACCGTGACGGACCAGTACTTCGACATCAAGCGGATGGCGCCGGAACGCGGCCGACTGTTCAGCCCCCAGGAATACGAGCACGGCTCCAACGTCATCGTGATCGGCCAGGACGTCGCGAAGTACTACTTCCCGACGGTGGATCCGATCGGTCGTGAGCTCATCGTCAAGGGACTGCCATACAGCATCGTCGGGCTCATGGAGACGCAGGGCAGCGTGTTCGGACAGTCGTTCGACCAGTTCATCATCGCGCCCCACTCCTCTGCGCTGAACCGCCTCGTCAACCCGCATGGCGTGATCAACTCGATCATCGTCCAGACCGCGAGTCGAGAAGGCATGGTGGCCGCGATGGAGCAGGTACGCGAGGTCATGCGCATCCGGCACCACCTGCGGCCGAGCCAGGCGGATAATTTCGAGCTGCAGACGTCGGAGTCGGCGCTCGCCTTCTGGAACAAGATCAAGAGCTACCTGGTCATCGCCGGCGTGGCACTCCCCGCCATCGGCCTCGTCGTCGGCGCCATCGTCATCATGAACATCATGCTCGTCGCGGTGGCCGAGCGGACCCGTGAGATCGGTATCCGGAAATCACTCGGGGCCCGCCGGCGCGACATCATGAGCCAGTTCCTCGTGGAGAGCGCCACGTTGAGCACCATTGGCGCGGCCCTCGGCGTCGCCACTGGCTTCGCCTTTGCGAAGTTGATTGCCGCAGTCACGCCGCTGCCCGCGGCAGTGGAGCTCTGGTCGGTGCTCGTCGGCGTCGGCATCGGTGCGGGCGTCGGCATCGTCGCTGGCGCGTACCCCGCCAGCCGCGCGTCGCGGCTGGATCCGATCACCGCCCTTCGCGCCGAGTAGGCCATGTCCGTCATCCAGCAGCGGCTGCATGGCCTGAGCGAAGGTGTCGTGATCGCCATCGACTCCATCCGCTCGAACAAGGTGCGCGCCGGACTCACGATCCTCGGCATCGCCGTCGGCGTCTTCGTCGTCGTCGTGATCTCGGCGGCCATCCATGGCATCAACGAGAGCGTGGCGAAGGACTTCGAGAGCGCGGGCCCGACGACGTTCTTCGTGTCACGCTTCCCCATCACCTTCGAGGCATGCGACGGCACCGACGCGACCTGCAAGTTCCTGCGGAACCCGCCGCTCTCGCTCGCTGACGTCGACGCGCTGGCACAGATGTCGTCCGTGCGCTCCGTCGGGGCGCAGGTCCAGACGCAGAAGACGCTGTCCTACCGCGACAAGCGCGTGAGTGGCGTCGAGGTGGACGGCTACACCAACAACTGGCAGCAGACTGACGGCGGTGACATCTACCCGGGACGCAACTTCACGGCAAATGAAGGCCGGGCGGCGGACCGGGTGATCATCGTCAATGACAAGCTGGCGACGCAGCTGTTCGGCGACTCCGACCCGCTCGACAAGTCGGTGACCGTTGGTGACCAGCCGTTCCAGGTGATCGGCGTCTACCACTACACCGCGAGCTTCCTCGGGGGCGGTGACAGCCCGAAGGCCCTCATCCCGATCGAAACGGCGCGCAAGCACCTCGGCGCCTCGTTCGACTACATCGGCATCACGGTCGTTCCGGCGGCCACGACCACCCGGGCCCAGGCGATCGACGACGTCATCGCCGCGCTGCGCGCCCGCCACGGCCTGCGTCCATCCGCGGACAACGACTTCGCGATCATCACCCAGGACCAGCTGTTCGACGTCTACAACAAGATCTTCGGCGCGTTCTTCCTCGTGATGGTGGTGCTCTCGGCGGTTGGCCTGCTGGTCGGCGGCGTGGGAGTGGTAGCCATCATGATGATCTCCGTCACCGAGCGCACCCGGGAGATCGGGGTCCGCAAGGCGCTCGGCGCCACCCGGGGCACCATCCTGTGGCAGTTTCTCGTCGAGGCCGTCACGCTGACCGGCATCGGTGCGCTCATCGGCCTGCTGCTCGGCATGGCCGTCGCCTTCCTCATCAAGCACAGCACGCCGATTGCCGCCAGCGTGCCCCCGATGGCCATCGTGGCCGCCCTGCTGACGAGCTGCGTGACGGGCGTGCTGTTCGGGATGCTGCCCGCGGCCAAGGCCGCAAAGCTCGATCCCGTGACGGCGTTGCGGTACGAGTAGGGCTGACACTTTCCGGGCGTCCGTGCCGTAGTCCCGGCACACCCTCACCGTGCGCCCAGCATGCCCTTTCTCGAGGCCGTCCGGCTCGCCCTCCAGCAGATTCGCGTCCAGAAGCTGAAGAGCTTCTTCACCCTGCTCGGGGTGATGATCGGCGTCACCTTCCTCATTGCCGTCGTGTCCATCGTCACCGGCATGGGGAAGTACATGGAGGAGGATTTCGCCGGCCGCATCCTCGGCGCGAATACCTTCACCCTGCGACGCTTCCCCTGGTTCGGCGACAATGTCACCGAGGAGCAGTGGAAGGAGTGGCAGCGTCGCCCGCGCGTGTACCCGTCCGACGTGCAGGTGATTCGTGACGCGCTCCCGCCCGGCACGCGGTACGCCATCGAGAGCCAGAACAACGTCTATGCTTCCACGCCGTACACGCGACCACGCCAGGTGGATGCGCACGCCGTGGAAGGCGATTACTTCACGATCAAGAACTACAACCTGACGTCGGGCCGCGTATTCACGCAGCAGGAAGCGCAGCTCGGCACGCCCGTCGTCGTCATCGGCGACGAGGTGGCGAAGTACTTCTTCGTCGGCCTCAATCCCATCGGTCGCGAGCTGCGCATCGGCGGTATTCCATATCAGGTCATCGGCGTCATCGAGCACCAGGGGAACCTCTTCGGCATCTCGCTCGACAAGCTCGCCATCGCGCCGTTCAGGTCGCCCCTGCATCGACTCACCAACCCGCGCGGCGACATCGACGGCCTGCTGGTTCAGGCGTCGAACGAAGTGATGCTCAACGAGGCGATGGAGACGACCCGCGAGGTGCTGCGTGGCTATCGCCGGCTTCGGCCGGCGGTGCAGGACAACTTCGCCATGGAGACGTCGGAATCTGCGCTCGCCTCGTTCGAGAAGGTGAAGAGCGTCATGACCATCGCCGGTACGGCGCTGCCGGCCATCGGTCTCGTCGTCGGCGGCCTCGTCATCATGAACATCATGCTCGTCGCGGTCGCCGAACGCACGCGTGAGATCGGTATCCGGAAATCACTCGGGGCGCGGCGGAAGGACATCCTGCGCCAGTTCCTCGTCGAGAGTGCGACGCTCAGCACCGTGGGCGCCATCCTCGGCATCGCGCTCGGCATCCTGGGTGCGAAGCTCATCTCGTGGAACACGCCGCTCCCGGCTGCCGTCGCACCCTGGTCGCTCGTCGTGGCGACACTGCTCGGCACCGGGGTCGGCATCGCCTCCGGAGTCTATCCTGCGCGCCGCGCGGCACGGCTCGACCCCATCGACGCGCTGCGCGCGGAGTAGCCCATGCGATTCCTCACTCCGTTCTCGATGGCGTTCGAGGGCATCGGCATCGCCCTCGACGCGCTGCGTGCCAACAAGGTGCGGGCGGGGCTCACCATCATGGGCGTCGCCGTCGGCGTGTTCGTCGTCGTGGCCATGTCGTCGGTGGTGCGCGGCATCAACGAGTCGTTCCGCCGGGATATCGAGGCCGCCGGGCCGACGTCGTTCTTCGTCTACCGGCGTCCGATCGGGGGCTTCAATGTCTGCGACGGCACTGACGAAACCTGCCCGGAGCGTCGCAATCCGGGCATCACGCTGGATGAAGTGGCGACGATCGAGCGCCTGCCGACCATTCGTGCCGTCACGGCGCACATCGGGACCAACGCGGCATTCCGCTACAAGGACAAGTCCATCCGGAGCGCGGGGCTGGAGGTCTACACCGCGAACTGGACCGAAGTGGACGGCGGCGACATCTATCCGGGCCGCAGCTTCACCTACGCGGAGAACGCAACCGGCGCCAAGGTCGTGCTCGTGAACGACAAGCTGGCGGAGCAGCTCTTCGGCACGTCGGACCCGATCGACAAGGTCATCCGGATCGACGACGTGGAGTTCACGGTAATCGGCTTCTACCACTACACGGCGAGCCCGATGGGGACGCCCACGTCGGCGGGTGGCGGCGATTCGCCGAAGGCCATCGTGCCGTTCGAGAGCGCGCGTCGGCACCTCAACCTCTGGATGCGCGGCAACAACCTCATCGTGAAGCCGCACACCGGCGTCTCGGTGGAGGAAGCGGTGGACGACGTCACCGCCGCGCTTCGCGCGAAGCGCGGCCTGCGACCCAGCGCGCCGAACAACTTTGACATCGTCACCCAGGATCGCCTGTGGGCGATCTACCAGGGCCTGTTCGGCACCTTCTTCGTCGTCGGGCTCGCGTTGTCGTCGGTGGGCCTCCTCGTCGGCGGGGTAGGCGTCGTGGCCATCATGATGATCTCCGTGACGGAGCGGACGCGGGAGATCGGCGTGCGCAAGGCGCTCGGCGCGACGCGCTGGACCATTCTCTGGCAGTTCCTCGTGGAGGCCGTCACCCTCACTGGCATCGGCGCATCGGTCGGGCTCATCCTTGGCATCATCGTGGCGGTAGGCGTCCGGACGGCGTTCCCCTCGATTCCGGCGAGCACGTCATGGGGCAGCGTGGCGGCATCACTCGGCATCAGCGCCATCACCGGGGTGATCTTCGGGATGCTTCCCGCCGTCCGCGCGGCGCGACTGGACCCCGTCACGGCCCTCCGATACGAGTAGCACGGACCGACGGTGCGACGTGAACCGTGAGGGGTGAATCGTGACAGCGCCTGGAGTCATGGCTCACGGTTCACGGTTCACGAGCAGTCCCGTATATTCTCGTCCATGCCTCCCGAGCCCGTCGACATCCTGGCCATCGCTGCCCATCGTGACGACGTCGAGCTCACCTGCGGCGGTACCCTGATTGGTGCAGCACGTCGAGGGCGAAGAACGGCGATCCTCGATCTCACCCAGGGCGAGATGGGGACGCGTGGGTCTGCTGCGCTTCGCGCGGAAGAAGCATCGCGCGCCGCGGAGATCCTCGGCTGCGCGGCGCGCGAAACACTGGGCCTCCCCGACGCCGGGATCGAAAACACGCCCACCACGCGCGAGTCGCTGGCCGTCGCCATTCGTCGTTTCCAGCCGCGCATCGTCATCGCGCCCGCGCTCGAGGGCCGGCACCCCGATCACCGTATCGCCGCGCAGCTCGTGCGCGATGCGTGCTTCGTCGCCGGCCTGGGCAAGGTCGCGCCCGACGTGCCCAAGCATCGACCGCACAAGGTGCTGCACTGCCTCGCCTACCGGCAGGACTTCATTCGTCCCACGTTCGTCGTTGACATCAGCGAGGATTTCGAGCGCAAGATGGAGGCGGTGCACTGCTACGCGTCGCAGTTCGACGGCGCCATCCAGGCGGGCGAAGTCTACCCCACCGGCGAGCCACTCTACGACGCGATCACGCATTACGCGGCGTACTACGGCGCGCTCATCCGCACGCGCTACGGCGAGCCGTTCTTCACCACTGAGATGATGCGCGTCGACGATGTCACCTCGCTGGAGGTTGCCACGTTTTGAGCGATCACTCCACGAATCCGGTCGACTACGGCTCGTACCTCGCGCTCGACGAGTTGCTCCAGCTCCAGCGCCCTCGCTCCGACAATCCGGACGAGCTGCTCTTCATCGTCGTGCACCAGTCGAGCGAGCTGTGGTTCAAGGTGATCCTCCACGAGCTCGACCTGCTCATCCGTTCGCTGTCGGATCGCCAGCCGGAGTTCGGGCTCTTCCGCGTGGAGCGCATCAATGCCCTGATGCGCATCGTCTCGGGGCATCTCGCGGCGCTCGAGACTCTGCCGCCCCAGCACTTCGCGCAGTTTCGCGGCTACCTCGGCACGTCGAGTGGTTCGCAGAGTATCCAGTTCCGGGCCATCGAGGCGGTGTCAGGGCTGCGCGAGCCACACTTCATCAACGTGTTGAAGGAGCACGGGGACATTCCCGCCCTCGTGCGTGACGCCCTGGCGCGTCCCACGCTCCAGGAGCTCTACCTCGCGCTCGTACGCGAGGAGGGTACCACCCTGGAGGAGCTGTATACCGGTCGCAAGCCGACCGTGCTCTTCTTCCTCGCCGAGGCACTGCTGGAGTACGAGCAGCAGTTCGGGCTCTGGCGCTTCCGGCATGTGCAGCTCGTGGAACGCGTACTCGGACCGCTCACGGGCGGGACGGGCGGAACTCTGGGTGCGAGGTATCTCTCGCGCACCGTGGACCAGAAGTTCTTCCCTGAGCTCTGGTCGGTGCGATCGGGATTCTACGGCGGGCCGGCCAGCAAAGCGTGATCCACGACATCTCGGTGATCGTCGCGCCCGGCACACCGGAATGGCCGGGCGACTGGCCATTCTCGTGCGGCTGGACGAGCCGGATCTCGGATGGCGCCAGCGTCAATCTGACGAGCGTCGGCGGGAGTCCGCACGTCGGCACACACGCCGACGCCCCGCTGCACGTGCGTGATGGTGCGCCGGGGAGCGATGCGCTCCCGCTCGAGGTCTTCCTCGGTGATGCCGTCGTGCTCGACGTCAGCGACGCACCCGCCGGACCGCTGCCGCTCCAGCCGAACGACCCGCGATTAGGCGGGTGCTCCCGACTGCTGCTGCGCACCGGCCGCACCATCGCCGATGGGCGATTCCCGGATGACTGGCCTGTGCTCACGGCGATGACCGCCACCGAGCTCGCCCGCCGAGGCGTGCGGCTCGTCGGGGTGGATGCGCCGTCCGTCGATGAGCGAGAGAGCCGCACGCTCGACGTGCATCATGCCCTGTTCGACGGCGGCGCGTTCGTGCTGGAGAATCTCGACCTGCGCGGGATCGAGCCGGGCCCTTACGAGCTCATCGCGCTGCCGCAGCGGCTCGCCGGGCTCGACGCCGCGCCGGTGCGCGCCCTGCTCCGCCCGCGGCAGGCCGTGTCCGTGTAGCGCCCTACAGCCGCGGATCGCGCACGCGCACGCGAGCCTCTGCCATCACCGCGCTCCCGCTCACGCGCACCAGCGGTGCTCCGATGGCCGCAGGCACTCGCCAGCTGTCGTTTCGGGCCGAACCCATCACGGGGGAGACGTCGAACTCCACCGGAAGACCGGGCGGCACGATGATCAGCACGTTAGCCATGATCGCGCGGATCTCGATCCTGCATCCCGGCGGGATCGTCGCGTAACGGAGATCCAGCCGCACGCTGCTCATCACCGCCGTGACCCGAAGGCGCTGCGGAAGGCGCCATGGACCGTCTCGGCGCACCTCGCTCATGATGGCACGAATCCCCTCGACTTCGGCAGCCGGCGCGACCGCGTAGCCCGCTTCCGTGCTTACGGTGCCCGCCGCCGGCAGATCAGCGATGAGCGCCTGCACTTCCGCCGGGCTGTTGGCCAGGCTGAGCTGGCCCAGCCGCCACTCGAATTCGTCCTCTGTGAGGGCATCATACGCATAGCCATCGCTGAGGACGCGGATGGCGCGCTCTCGCGCCTCCTCGACGGCGAGCGCCAGGGCGCTACCCGGCGCGGGAGCGGCGGACGGCGACGCGATAGTGGGACGATTCAGGGGCTCAGTCATGCCCCTCATACGAACCTGTGCGGGGCGAGGTGTCAACCGTCAAGGCTGCGTGTTTCTCCGGGCGGATTGAGCCGTTATGATTCAAGGGTATGCCTGACCCCATCTACCTCGATCACGCCGCCACGACCCCGGTCCGCCCCGAGGTGCTCGAGGCGATGCAGCCGTTCTTCGGCCCACGATTCGGCAATCCGTCCAGCCTGCATCGCTGGGGACGCGAGGCGCGGGCTGCGCTCGACGAGGCGCGCGAGCGCCTCGCCGCGACGCTCGGCGCGCATCCCGATGAGCTGTGCTTCACCTCGTGCGGAACCGAGGCGGACAACATGGCACTCCTCGGCGTGTGGCGCAGTCGTCGTGAGTCGGGCCGGAACGCAGCCGTGTCCACGCCGATCGAACACAAGGCGGTGCTCGGCGCGCTACACGAGGTGGCACACGAGGGCGGCGAGGAGCGCCTGCTGCGGGTCAGCGCCACCGGCGTAGTCGACGGCGCGTCGTTCGACGCGCTCGTGAATGACTCTGCGGCCGTGTGCTCGGTGATGTGGGTCAACAACGAGATCGGCGTGATGCAGGACGTACCCGCGCTGGCACGGCGCGCGCGCGACCGCGGTGTGGTCTTCCACACCGACGCCGTGCAGGCCTTCGGCAAGGTGCACATCGACGCGAAGGCGACGCCATTCGACCTTCTCTCCATTTCCGGTCACAAGATCGGCGCGCCCAAGGGCATTGGCGCCCTCTTCATCCGCCGCGGCACGCCGATGTCGCCGCTGATGTTCGGCGGCTCGCAGGATCGTGGTCGCCGGCCTGGAACGGAGAACGTCGCGATGGCGGTCGGGCTGGCGCGCGCCGCCGAGCTCACCGTGGCCGAGCGGGATGCGGAGTGCAGGCGGCTCGATGCGTTGCGTGAGGAGCTCGAGACCGCCCTGCTCGCGCGCATTCCCGACGCGGTGATCCATGGCCGCGGCGCGCCGCGCGCGCCGCACGTCACGAGCATCTCCGTACCGGGCACCGACAGCGAGTCGCTGCTCATGGCGCTCGATCTCCGGGGCATCGCCTGTTCCGCCGGCTCCGCCTGCCAGAGCGGGAGCATCACGCCCTCGCACGTGCTCTCCGCGATCGGAGTCCCCGCCGATCTCGCGAGCGCCGCGATCCGCATGAGCCTCGGCTGTCTCACCACCGACGACGCCGTCGCCCGGGTCGCCGAGCTGTTTCCGGCGCTGGTCGAGAAGGCGCGCCGGATGGCGACGGCGTAAGACCATGCGGGAGCGGGTGCTCGTCGCGATGAGCGGCGGCGTGGATTCGTCGGTCGCTGCGGCGCTGCTCGTCCGCGATGGCTATGACGTCGTCGGCGCCACGATGCGCCTCGGCTGTCATACCGATGGTGAAGGTGACCTGCCCGATCGTCCGTGCTGCTCGCTGGACAGCGTGAACGACGCACGCCGCATCTGCGAGCAGCTCGGGGTGCCGCACTACGTGCTGAACCTCGAGAGCGCCTTCAGCCGCGACGTGGTACACGACTTCGTCGACGAGTACGCGCGCGGCCGCACGCCGATTCCTTGCGTGCGCTGCAACACCTTCACCAAGTTTCGCGACCTCGTACGCCGTGCCGACGCCATCGACGCGAAGTGGATCGCCACCGGCCACTACGCGCGCATCGACGCCGGCGAGCTCCGCCGCGGGCTCGACGGGAACAAGGATCAATCCTACTTCCTCTGGGGAATCGACCGCCGCGTCCTCTCACGCATGCTCCTCCCCGTGGGCAGCCAGACCAAGGCGGAAACGCGCGCCGTCGCGCACGAGCTGGGCCTCGAGCTGATCGCCGAGAAGGCGGAAAGCCAGGACATCTGCTTCGTTCCCGACGGTGATCACGCGAAGGTCATCGCCCGTCACCTCGGTGCCGATGCGCCGTCGCTCACGCGCGGCCCGTTCGTGCGCCGCGACGGCACGGTGGTGGGTGAGCACGACGGCTTCGCGCGCTTCACCGTCGGGCAGCGACGCGGGCTGCCGGGCGGATTCCGCGAACCGATGTTCGTCGTCGAGATCCGGCCTGATTCGCGGGCGGTGGTGATCGGCCCGCGCGACGAGTTGCTCGGCCGCGGAGTGGTGGCGCGCGGATTGAACTGGCTGGTGGACGTTCCGTCAGTCGGCGCCGAGGTCGAGATCCAGGTGCGGCATCGCGCTCGTCCCGCGCACGGGACCTTGCTGCGCGTCGAGGGTGACGAGGTCGAGGTGGCGCTCGACGAGCCGGTGTCGGCGATCACGCCGGGGCAGTCGCTCGTGCTCTATGAGGGCGACCGGGTGCTCGGCGGAGGCGTGATCGAGCGGGCTTCACGGCGTGGACTGCCAGTGCGGGCGGCGTAGGGATAACAGCTCGCGTGATACACGCGCAGCGAACAGCGGTGCTGGTACCTCAGCGTCGCCGCAGGTGCATTGGAAGGACGATGCTCTTCAGGGTTCCGGAGAACGCCTGAGCGCGAAAATGCGGGGAGCTGTCGGTAGCCGCTGTCAGGTACCCTGTACGTCGTACCCGCACCGTGACGACATCACGCCCGGCACCGATCTCTAACTGCTCCCCCCCATCGCCTCCGCGAACTTCTTCATCGCCTCTTCCTGCTCCGGCGTCAGCTTGTCCGGCACCTGCACCGACACCTCGACGATCAGGTCTCCTCGTGACCCGTCGCGCTCGATGCCCTGACCGCGCACGCGGAAGCGCTTTCCGGACGCCGTACCCGCCGGGATCCTGATCGTCACCTTCTTTCCATCGAGCGTCTTCACGCTGATCTTCGAACCGAGCGTCGCCTGCGGAATCGTGATCGGCACCGGCGCAATGAGGTCGAGTCCCTCGCGCCTGTAGAAACGATCCGGCTTTACATGGAAGGTGATCAGCAGGTCGCCCGGCTGTCCGCCCTTCAGGCCGCGCGCGCCCTGCCCCTTCAGGCGGATCTTCGTCCCATCGTCGACGCCCTGCGGAACGGTGATCATCACCTTTTTGCGCGTGCGGACCTCGCCGCTGCCGCCGCAGGTGGGACAGCGCTCGGTGGGCACCTGACCGCGCCCGAGACACACCGGGCAGGGCCGCTGCACGGCGAAACCGCCCTGCCCGAAGCTGATCGTGCCGCGCCCGCTGCACTCAGGGCAGGTCTGGAGCTTCGCACCCGGCGCCGCGCCGCTGCCGTGGCACGTCGCGCATTCCTCGGTCATGTCCAGCTCGACTGGCACCTTGCCACCCAGGGCCGCCGTGCGGAACGGGATCTCGAGCGACGTTTCCACGTCCGCGCCACGTTGCGGGCCACGCTGCCGCGCGCCCGCCGCACCCGGCCGCTGCGCGCTGCCGCCGAACATCGAGCTGAAGATGTCGCCGAGTCCGCCGAGCCCTCCGAGATCGCCGAGGTCCTCGAAGCGAACGTTGCCCGCGCCGCCGGGCGGATAGCCGTATGCGCCACCGCGCGCACCGGCGCCGGCACTCCCACTCGACCTTGCTCCCCCGCCGAAGCCACCGAATGCGCCGAGCTGGCGCATCTGGTCGTACTGCTTTCGCTTCTCCGCGTCACCCAGCGTCTGGTACGCCTCCGAGATCGACTTGAACGTCTCGGCGGCCTTCGGGTCGTTCGGATTCTTATCCGGGTGGTGCTTCGAGGCGAGCTTGCGATACTGCTTCTTGATCTCGTCCTGGGTGGCCGAGGCGGGCACGCCGAGGATGGCGTAGTAGTCTTGCTGAGCCATGGCAGACCTTACGCGGTCAGCCGTTCCACTGCTTCACGACCACGCGCGCTGGCCTCAGGAGCTGGCCGTTGAACAGGTAGCCGGGCTGGAACACGCGTGCCACCTGGTGATCCTCCTCCGCGGTCGCCGCCGGCTCCGTCATCACTGCCTCGTGCAGTGCCGGGTCGAATGGGCGGTCGGCCGGGTTCAGCACTTCCAGTCCCAGGCTGCCGAGCGTCTTCTGGAGCTTCTTCTCGACCATCGCCACGCCTTCCACCACCGTCTCGGCATTGGTCGACGAAGGATCCACGTGCGCGAAGCGCCCGATGTCATCCAGCACATCGAGTATACCCTTCAGCAGGTCGGCCTGGCCGCGCGACTGCGCCTCCTGGCGCTCCTTGCTGGAGCGCTTGCGGAAGTTGTCGTACTCGGCCGCCAGGCGGAGGTACTTGTCGCGCTGCTCCGCGAGTTGCTGCGAGGCATCGGAATCGGCCCGCTTCTCCCCGGGGACGCCGCCGGCAGCCGGTGCATCCGTCGCACCGTCTTCGGCAACCTCGAGCTCGTCGTCCACGTCGTGCTGTTCCATGTTCACCCGGAATCGGACTGGAGTGTGTTGGCGGATGAAATGTCACCCCGTGCAGACAGGGGTGCAACGGCCGTGCCTCATGCGGTCTCGTGGCGCGGGGTGGATCGCGCGCTTCGAGCGGTCACCGCGCTGCCAGCAGCGCGCGGCGCAGCAGGTTCAGCGCGCCCTGGGCGGATCGCTGGCGAATCTCGGTGCGATCACCCCACAGGCGCAGCAGCACGGCTTGCCCTTCACCGCGGCGGTCGAGCGCGATCCATACGGTGCCGACCGGTTTCTCCGCACTCCCGCCGCCAGGGCCGGCGATACCCGTGATGGCCAGCGCAGCGTCGACCCCCAGCACCTGCCGCGCGCCCGAGGCCATCGCCCGAACCACGGGCTCGCTCACGGCGCCGTGTTCGGCCAACAGGGCGTCGCTCACGCCGAGCATTGTCTGCTTCACGTCATTCGCGTAGGCGATCACGCCGCCGCGCACGACGTCGCTGCTGCCGGCAATCGCGGTGAGCCGCTCGCCCAGCAGTCCGCCGGTACAGCTCTCCGCAACACCGATCGTGCAGCCCCGTGCGCGACAGAGTTCGAGGACGACGGCAGCGAGGTCGCCATCGCCCTCGCCGTAGATCGCGTCGCCAAGCGCCGAGTAGAGCCGCGTCGCGGCATCCTCGAGTCGTACGTCCGCGTCGTGAGCGTCGAGGTTGCGCACCGTCGCACGAAGGTCCACGCCGTCGACGTTGGGCAGGTACGCGAGCTCGACGTCGCCGACACCGCCGGGAATGGCCGCGACCTTCTCCGCCACGAGCGATTCGGCCACGCCCGTGGTGCGCAGTGTACGCGAACGCACCACGCGGCGTACGTCACCCAGCCGCTCGGCGATGCGCGGCAGCAGCGTGTCGGCGAGCATGCCACGCATTTCGCGGGGCACACCGGGGAGCATGGCCACCCATCGTCCACGCTCGTCCTCCAGCCAGATGCCCGGCGCAGAACCGTGATGGTTCACCAGCTTGCGCGCGCCTTCGGGGATCATCGCCTGCTGGCGATTCGCCTCCGGCATGGGGCGGTCGGGCCAGCGCGCGAGCCAGCGTCGGCGCATCCAGGCGAGATGCTCCTCGTCGAGCACCATGCGCCGGCCGAACAGCGCGGCGATCGACGGCTTGGTGAGGTCGTCGCTCGTCGGTCCGAGGCCGCCGGTGGTGATCACGGCGCCCGTGCGGTCCAGCGCCTCGCGCACGGTGTCGCCGATCGTGCGAGCGTCATCGCCGCAGGTGCTCCGACGCACGATCTCCACGCCAACGGCGGCGAGCGCTCGCGCGAGGTGGGCGGCGTTGCTGTCGAGGGTATAGCCGAGCAGCAGTTCGTCGCCGATGGTGACGACTTCGATGCGCATCGTGCGCCGTGACGCCGTCAGCTGCGTCCGCGCACCGGCGCGCCGGAGAACACGCGGCCGAACGTGCGGAGATAGAGCACGAGCGAGTAGAGCGTGAGCGCCACCGCGCCGACCATGGTCAGGACGCCCACCGTGCCGTTGAACATCGCGAAGTCATTCCAGAGCGGGCTGTCCCAGCCACGAGTGGCGGCGAGCGTGGCGGCGAAAAACCAGAAGTACGCCGAGCCGACCCAGACGGACTGGAATCCCGTCTTCCACTTCGCCGGTCCGATGGCGGAGATCACCACGCCACGCCGCGCCGCCGCCTGCCGGAAGATCGTCATGAACAGCTCACGGCCGAGCACGACGGCGACGATCCACCAGGCGAGCGGCACGTCGCCGAACGGGGTTCGAAACGGCAGCACGTTGTCGAGCGCCTTCGCCGGCCAATCCTGCGCCGAGTGCAGCGACGGGCGCATCAGCAGGAACATCGGCACGACCGTCGCCACGAGCAGCAGCTTGTCGGCGAGCGGATCGAGCAGGCGTCCCAGATCGGTCTCCTGCTTGCGCGAGCGCGCGAGCCGGCCGTCGACGTAATCCGTGACCGCGGCGACGACGAACAGCACGAACGCCGTGATCCTGAGCGCCGTGTTGGGGGCCATCGGCAGCCACGCGATGAGCGGCGTGACGGCGATGCGGCCAACGGTGAAGGCGTTCGGCAGGTTCACGGCGTACCAGGATCAGGCGAGGGACTTCAACACGAGCTTGCTCACGGCGCGCAGCGTCTCGAACACCCCGTCGCCGTTGACGGCGACTGCCTCGAAGTAAGGCGCGCGTTCCACCCACTCGCCGGTGGGGAGCTGCTCGATCAGGTTCTCGCCGGCGTGGGCGGCATCGGGGGTGACCCGCTGGCGCGCCGGCTCCGTCACTTCCCAGCCGGGGTTCAACGCCGCCTGCAACTCGCGCACGGGCGCGGCGTTCGGCAGGTCGCGCTTGTTGTACTGGATCACGAACGGCATGCGCGTGAGGTCGTACCCGTACTCGGCCATGTTGTCGTACAGGTTCTGCATGGCCTCCTGGTTCG